>Ga0316204_10009619_pt1 | contig 12822 bp, 9 predicted proteins | sample 6monrhotite_MG_2_FD_205661 | JGI IMG/M metagenome (GOLD analysis project Ga0316204, IMG submission 205661) | Microbial mat bacterial communities from mineral coupon in-situ incubated in ocean water Damariscotta River, Maine, United States -... | ecosystem: Environmental > Aquatic > Marine >...
CACATCCGCAATGAGGCCGGGACGGACCAGGGGCCGCGCCCCGTCATGGATCAGCACAAGGTCGATATCCGACGACACGGCGGCCAGCCCGGCCCGGACGGAGTCCGCGCGCGTCGCCCCACCGACAACATCGCGCAGGGGCCCGCCCAGATCCGGGCGCGCGGCGTTGAAGAGATCGGTATCATCGGCATGGCGCACCACGATCACCTCGGCCACATCCGGATGTGCCGCCATGGCGCGGATCGTGCGGGTCAGCACCGGCGCGCCGCCAAGCATCTGATACTGCTTGGGGATATCGCCGCCCATGCGGGTACCGCGCCCGGCGGCGACGATAATCGCTGCGGCGCGCATGGGGGTAGGGTCGGGGGCGGTCGGTGACATGGGCCAAGTGATAGGAGGATTTCGGGCGCGGCACAATCGCGGGGCAGCGGGTCGTGCTGACCGCCTATTTTTTAGGCAGTTTTGAAAAGCCGCCTGTATCGGAGGCGAAAACTTTGCATCCTGAGTGCGCTTCCCGTAAACCGATGGGCAATTGCACAAGGATTAGGCGTTTGGCGATTTCATTGGCAGATCGGGTGCTCGACCCGCCGGTGTTTCTGGCCCCGCTGGCCGGAATCACGGATCTGCCGTTTCGCACGCTGGTGGCGGAGTTCGGGGCCGGTCTGGTGGTCTCGGAAATGGTGGCCAGTCAGGAAATGGTCGAAGCCAAACCCTCGGTTCGGGCCCGGGCCGAGCTGGGCTTTGGGCAAGCGCGCACGGCTGTGCAGTTGGCCGGACGCGAGGCGCATTGGATGGCGCGGGCTGCGGAACTGGCCGAGGCGCAGGGGGCCGAGATTATTGACATCAACATGGGCTGCCCCGCCAAGAAGGTCACGACCGGGCTGTCAGGCTCCGCCCTGATGCGTGATCTGGATCATGCGCTGGCGCTGATCCGGGCCGTGGTCGGCGCGGTCGCTGTGCCGGTAACGCTGAAAACCCGGCTGGGATGGGATGATGCCAGCCTGAATGCCGCCGATCTGGCGCGGCGCGCGCAGGATGCGGGCATCCGGATGATCACGGTCCATGGGCGCACGCGGTGTCAGTTCTATAAGGGATCGGCCGATTGGGCCGCCATTCGCGCTGTGAAGGACGCGGTGACGATCCCGGTGATCGCCAATGGGGATATACTCGACAGCGCCGCCGCCGCCACTGCGCTGCGCCTTTCCGGGGCCGATGGGGTCATGGTGGGACGCGGCGCGCAAGGCGCTCCTTGGGCCCTGGCGCAGATCGCGCATGACCTCTTTGGCGCGCCTGCGCCTGCGATTCCGCAAGGGGCGGCTCGGGCCGAGATGATCATCGGGCATTATGAGGCGATGTTGAGGTTTTACGGGAGCGATCTCGGCCTGCGCGTGGCGCGCAAACATCTGGGCTGGTATCTGGAGGGTACGCCCGCCGATCTGCGCCGCAAGGTGCTGACAGCGACCGACCCGCAACAGGTTACCCGACTGATCGCACAGGCATTTGCGGGCGAGGCCGTGGCATGAGCGCCTACAGCACGGCCATTTGGGCGTCTCTGCCGATCCCGGGCATTCTGATCGACGCAAGCGACCGGATCGTCGATGTGAATCCGGCGGCCGAGGCTTTTCTGAACGCCTCGGCGCGGTCTTTGAACGCGGCCCAGATCCGCGACCGGATCGTCACCGAGGCCCCGCTTGAGGAGGCCTTTGACCGCGTCCGGGCGGGGCGCGCCCCGCTCAGCCTGAATGCGGTCGAAATGGGGGGCGCGGGGCGAAAACCGGTGCCCTGCGACGTGCAGGTCGCGCCCCTGTCTGAATCCGATCATGTGCTGGTGTTGATCGAGACACGGACGCTGGCGGGGCGGCTCGATCGCGGCCAACCGTCGAAAACCGCCGCCAAATCGGCGATTGGCATGGCCGAGATGCTGGCCCATGAGATCAAGAACCCGCTGGCGGGCATCACCGGCGCGGCACAGCTGATTTCGATGTCGCTGGCGGGTGAGGATCTGGATCTGGCTGCGTTGATCGTCGAGGAATCGCGGCGCATCGTGAAGCTGCTGGATCAGGTCGAGGCCTTTGGCAATGTCTCGCCGCCCGCGCGTGTTGCCGTCAACCTGCACGACGTGCTGGATCGCGCCCGGCGGTCGGCGGCGGTGGGGTTTGCGGCACATATGCGGATCAGCGAGGATTACGACCCGTCGCTGCCCTTGACCCTGGCCGATCCCGATCAGCTGTTGCAGGTTGTTCTGAACCTTTTGAAAAACGCCGCCGAGGCCGGTCAGCCGGGCGGCACCATCCGGCTGCGCAGTTTTTACGAGGCCGGGCTGAAACTGCGTCGTGGCGACGGCAGCCAGGCAGGCCTGCCGCTGCAGGTGGAAATCATCGATGACGGCCCCGGCCTGCCGCCCGATATTGCCGCCAATATCTTTGAGCCCTTCGTGTCGGGGCGCGACAACGGCACCGGGCTGGGGCTGGCGCTGGTGTCCAAGATCATCGCCGATCACGAAGGCTGGATCGCGGTCGACAGCGCGCCGGGGCGCACCGTGTTTCGCATGTCCCTGCCGGTTGCAGAGAAAGGAGACCGCTAGATGGATGGCACTGTTCTGGTCGCAGATGACGACCGCACCATTCGCACCGTTCTGACCCAGGCGCTGACGCGGGCGGGCTGCAAGGTTCATGCCACCGCCAGCCTTGTCACGCTGATGCGCTGGGTCGAGGAGGGCAAGGGCGACCTGGTCATCTCGGATGTCATGATGCCCGACGGCAACGGCTTGGAAACGCTGCCAAAAATCACCGCCGAGCGGCCCGGTTTGCCGGTGATCATCATTTCGGCGCAAAACACCATCGTGACCGCGATTCAGGCCACTGAAAAAGAGGCCTATGATTACCTGCCCAAGCCGTTCGACCTGCCCGATCTGATGAAACGCGCCGCCCGCGCACTGGCGGTCAAGCGTCGCGTCCCTGTCGCCCCGGCGCGCGCGCCGGCGGCCGACGATGCGCTGCCGCTGGTCGGGCGCGCGGCCAATATGCAGGCGCTTTACCGTTTGGTGGCGCGGGTCATGAACACCGATCTGGCGGTGTTGATCACCGGTGAAAACGGCACTGGAAAAAGCCTGATCGCGCGCGCCATCCATGATTTTTCGGACCGGCGCAATTTGCCGCTGGTGGTCGCCTCGGCCGCCGATCTTGAGACCGCCGATGGCCCGGCGCAACTGTTGGCACGCGCCCGCGACGGCGCGATCTTGTTTGATGAGGCCGGCGATCTCAGCGACATGGCACAGGCCCGTGTCGTGCGGATGCTGGACGGGTTGGGCACCGAGGGCCCGCGCATTCTGTCCACCAGCCAGGCCGATCTGGCGGAACGGATGGAGGCGGGCAGCTTCCGGCAGGATCTCTACTACCGGCTTGGCGGCGTCGTTCTGGCGGTTCCGCCCCTGCGCGACCGGGTCGAGGATGTGGCGTTGTTGGCCGATCATTTCCTGGCCCGCGCCGAACGCGACGGGCTGGCTCCGCGCCGTCTGGCCGATGCGGCCCTCGACATGATCCGCGCCTATTCCTGGCCCGGCAATGTGCGGCAGTTGGAAAACACCCTGCGCCGGCTGGTCGTGACCAGCGCCGGAGAGGTGATCGGCCCTGCGGAAGTTGAGGCGGTTCTGGGCAACCAACCGGCAACCCGACCCGCGCATGGCGATGGCGAGGGGCTGAGCGCATCGGTGGCGCGCCATCTGAAACGCTATTTCGACCTGCATGGCGGCGTGCTGCCGCCGCCCGGGCTCTATCCCCGCATTCTGCGCGAGGTCGAGACGCCCCTGATCGAGATCGCGCTCGATGCCACCGGCGGAAATCAGGCCAAATGCGCCGAATTGCTGGGCATCAATCGCAATACGCTGCGCAAGAAGCTGACCGAGCTGGATATTCGCGTGACACGCCGCCGCAAATTGATGTAAAACCGCAACAGGTGCGTTGCCCCCATGTGACAGTCGGGGGGGCGTGCGTCCAGGTTTGGCGGTTCGGGCGGTTCTCTGCCCCATATGGTGAGGCTCAAAGGGTGGATAACCCTGCGCAGAGTGATGTAATTTCCCCACTCATGCGGCTGATGTCGTTGAGATTGCGCCGGAAATGGCGCACGATGGGAACCCTCGGGCTGGTCCTTTTGGGGCCGGGTCTGGCCGTGGCGACCTTTTTGGTCATGGGGCCCTTGGCGGCGGCCTCCGTCTCACCTGCCTTGCGCCTGATTCTGCTGGCCGACATGGTCTACATCCTGGTCGTTGCGGCGCTGGTGCTCTACCGCGTGGCCAAGATGGTGGCCGCGCGCCGGGCCCGATCGGCGGGCTCGCGGCTGCACCTGCGCCTGACCGGTCTGTTTGCATTGGTCGCGCTTTTGCCCACCATTCTGGTCGCCGTTTTTGCCACCGTGACGGTGAATATGGGGCTGGAGGGCTGGTTTTCCGACCGGGTGCGGAACGCACTTGGCCATTCGCTGGACGCCGCCTATGCCTATGAGGAGGAACACCGCGAGGGTCTGTCATCTGATGCGCGCGCGCTTGGCAGTTTTCTTAACCTCAACCGGCGCGCCACGCCGTTTCTGGCCGATGGCGACCTGCGGCAATTGTTGAGCCAGGGCCAGCAGGCTGTGCAACGCGGGTTGCGTGAGGCCTTTGTGATCGACGGCACCGGCAATATCCGGGCGCGCGGCGAACGCAGCTACCTGTTTGATTTTGAACGCCCCTCGGATGCGGATCTTGCCCGCGCCACGGCCGGAGAGCTGGTGTTGATCGAAGACCGCGCTGCCAATGAATTCCGCGCCCTGCTGCGTCTGGATGCCTTTGCCGACCGCTATCTTTACGTCAGCCGCGAGGTGGATGGCCAGATTATCACGCTTCTGGATGAGACCCAGGAAACCGTGGTGCTGTATCGCCAATTGGAAAGTGAACGCGGCCAGTTCCTGTTTCAGTTCGGGCTGATCTATCTGGGCTTTGCCGTGATCCTGATCCTGGCTGCGATCTGGCTGGGGCTGTGGTTCGCCGAACGCCTGTCGCGGCCGGTGGGGCGGCTGGCGGGGGCGGCACAGCGGGTGGGGATCGGAGATCTGGATGTGCGCGTGCCGGAAGAGCCCGGCGAGGATGAAATCGCCATGCTGGGGCGGCTTTTCAACCAGATGACCCGGCAATTGAAGGGGCAGCGCGACGCCCTTGTCGAACAGCATAACCAGACCGAAACCCGGCGCCGCCAGTTTGACAGCGTCCTGACATCGGTGACCTCGGGGGTGATCGGGCTGGATGCGCAGGGGCGGGTCGACTTCATGAACCGCTCTGCGATGGCGCTGCTCGATCTGGTCGAGGCGCGCGATCACGGCCTGACGCTGGCGGTGGCGGTGCCGGAATTCGCGCCGCTTTTTGCCCGGCTCAGAGAACGCAAGGCCGCGGTCTTGCAGGAAGAGACCAAGATCACCCGCGGCGGGACCCAGGAAAGCCTGCTGGTGCGCATGTCGATCCGTCGCGATGAGGCCGGCGCGCTGGAAGGCTATGTCGTGGCTTTTGACGATGTGACCGATCTGGTCTCGGCGCAGCGCATGGCCGCCTGGGGCGATGTGGCACGCCGCATTGCGCATGAGATCAAGAACCCGCTGACGCCCATTCAGCTTTCCGCCGAACGGGTTCGGCGCAAGTTTGGCAAACTGCTGGCGGAGGGAGACGCCGAACAGCTTGGGCAATTGACCGATGTGATCGTGCGCCAGACCAATGATCTGCGGCGCATCGTCGATGAATTCGCCAAATTCGCCCGCATGCCGGAACCCGAACGTCAACCCGACGATATTGCCCGGCTGCTGCAAGATGCCGTGATCCTGCAAAAGGCGGGCCAGCCGGGCACCCGCTTTGTCGTCGATATTCCCGAGCATCCGGTGCCCGCCGATATCGATGCCACCATGATCGGACAGGCCTTTACCAACCTGATCAAGAACGGCGGCGAAGCCATTGAAACCTTGCAAGAAAAAGGCGCACCAGAGGGGCATGTGCCAGAGCTGCGCATCGCCATGGGGCTGACCCCTGACACGGTTGAAATCAGCATCAGCGACAATGGCATCGGGTTGCCGCCGAACCGGGCGCGGCTGTTTGAGCCTTACGTGACGACGCGCGACAAGGGCACCGGGCTTGGCCTGCCGATTGTCAAGAAAATCATCGAAGAACATGGCGGGTCGCTGGACCTGCTGAATGCGGAGCCGTTTGAGGATGGCGCGCATCGGGGCGCACGCGCACGGATCATCCTGCCACGCCTGACTGAACCCAGAGGAGAAGACCATTGACCGATATTCTGGTTGTCGATGACGAACGCGATATCCGCGAATTGATCTGCGATATTCTTGAGGATGAGGGCTTTTCCACCCGCATGGCGGCCAATTCCGATGAGTGCATGGCCGAGCTGAACCGCGAGCCGCCGGGCATGATGATCCTCGATATCTGGCTGAAGGACAGCAACATGGACGGGATCGACATCCTGTCGGCCGTCAAACGCGACAATCCCGGGGTGCCGGTGGTGATCATCTCGGGGCACGGCAACATTGAGATCGCCGTGGCCGCGATCAAGCAGGGCGCGTTCGATTTCATCGAGAAACCGTTTAATATCGAGCAATTGCTGGTGGTGATCCGCCGCGCGATGGAGGTCAGCCGGTTGCGCCGCGAAAATTCGGCGCTGCGCCGTCAGGATGGCGGCACCGATGACATGATCGGCGCGGGCGCGGCCTTCAAGATGCTGAAAAGCCATCTCGACAAAGTCACCAAGTCCAATGGCCGGGTGATGCTGACGGGCGGGGCGGGGTCCGGCAAGGAAATCGCCGCGCGCTATATCCATGCCCAATCCAACCGGGCCGATGCGCCGTTCGTGACCGTCAATTCAGCCTCTATTCTGCCCGATCAGATGGAGGAGGTGCTGTTTGGCCGTGAAAGCGCCGAACGCGGCGTCGAACAGGGCTTGCTGGAACAGGCCCATGGCGGGGTGATCTTTTTCGACGAGGTCGCCGATATGCCGCTTGGCACCCAATCCAAGATCCTGCGGGTGCTGGTCGATCAGAGTTTCACCCGCGTTGGGGGGGCCTCCAAGGTGCGGGTCGATCTGCGGGTGATCTCGTCGACCACGCGCAACCTGACCGAGGAGATCGCCGAGGGCCGGTTCCGTGAAGAGCTGTATCACCGGCTGAATGTCGTGCCGATCGAGGTGCCGAGCCTGGAGGAACGCCGCGAGGATATCCCCGAGCTGGCCCGAAACTTCATCGCCCGGTTCAACGCCGATCAGGGGCTGGCGCTGCGGCCCTTGGGCGATGATGCCGAGGCGATGCTGCAAACCATGCGCTGGCCCGGAAATATCCGCGAATTGCGCAATGTGATTGAACGGGTGCTGATCCTGGGTGACGGCACCGGCCCGATCGAGGCGCGCGACCTGCCGGGGCAATCGGCGGGCACCAGCGAAGAGGATGCGGCGCTGTCCACGGGTTTGACCACGCTGCCCCTGCGCGAGGCGCGCGAGCTTTTTGAACGGCAATACCTGATGGCGCAGATCAACCGCTTTGGCGGCAATATCAGCCGCACGGCGAGCTTCGTCGGCATGGAACGCAGCGCCCTGCACCGCAAGCTGAAATCGCTCGGTGTCGTGACCACGAACAAATCCGGGGCCCGCGTGGCCCAGGTCGAGGAAAGCCAGGACAGCTAGGGCGTGACCACCAGCGCGCCGTTTTGTCGATTCAGCAGGCAGGTCTCGGAGGTGAGCCGGGCCATGGTGGTGCTGGCGGCAACCGCTGTGCCCTGCGGGCAGGCGGGTAGGGAAATCAACGTATAGCCACGCGCCGCCATGCAGGCGGTTTCGGCCCCCGCGCGGGCCGCTTCGTTCAGATCGACGCTGTAGGGCTCTCCACCGGTCCAATAGGGGGGCGAAACGGTGCGGATACCGGCTGCATTCCATTGCGGGATGCCGGGATGGAACCGGCGCGGGGTATATCTTGTGACGATACGTTCCGGCAAGTCGCGGCGGGCCTCGGCCTGGCATTGCGCCAGATCGCGGTCGCGCACCGCAATCGCGGCACCTTCTGCGTAATAGGTATCAAACCGGCAGGCCGACACGGCCAGCAGCGCGGTCAGGATCAGGGCAGAGCGTGGCATGAAAACGCCTCCACAAAAAAATGAGCGACCCGGCTGCGATCAAACCACAGGCGGCAAGGCCAAGGCAAGCGGCGCGCGATTGACCTCTGCACCGGTCTCTGCCATGCAGAACGCCCCGGTCGGACAGTCCGGTCAACAGCGTGGGGCAGGGGCGGATGAAGGTTATCATTTGCGGCGCGGGTCAGGTCGGCTGGCAAATCGCCCGCCATCTTTCCGGCGAAAACAACGATGTGACGGTGGTTGACAACAACCCCGATCTGGTGCGCCGGGCCACCGATACGTTGGATGTGCAGGGCATCACCGGCTTTGCCAGCTATCCCGATGTGCTGGAACGTGCCGGCGCGCGCGACGCCGATATGGTGATTGCCGCGACCTTTTCGGATGAGGTCAACATGGTCACCTGCCAGGTGGCGCATTCGATCTTTTCGGTGCCGCGCAAAATCGCCCGGCTGCGCGCGCAGAGCTATCTGACGGCGATCTATTCCGATCTCTACCGGCGCGAACATCTGCCCATTGACGTGGTCATCAGCCCCGAGCGCGAGGTTGCCAAGGCAGCGCTCAGGCGGTTGCAGTCTCCCTCGAGCTTTGACACCGAGGATTTCCTGGGCGGCGAGGCGCGGTTGTTGGGGATCCGGCTGGATGCCGATTGCCCGGTGCTGAACACGCCCTTGAAACAACTGTCGGAGCTGTTTTCGACCCTGCGGGCCATCGTGGTCGGTGTGCGGCGAGAGGGCAGCCTGTTCGCACCCGAACCGGGCGATCAGCTGTTTGCCGAGGATCAGATTTACGTCTTTACCCATGAAAGTGACACCGCCCGGACGCTGGAAATATTCGGCAAAATCTCGGCCCCGCCCGAACGGGTGGTGATCATCGGTGGCGGCAATGTCGGGCTGGCGGTCGCCCAGGAGCTTGAGCGCGGCACCGCCCGCATCCGCGCCCGGGTGATCGAGATGAACCGGGCCGTCGCCGAAACCTCGGCCGATGCGCTTGGCCGGACCATCGTGCTGCATGGCGACGGGTTGGATATCGAGATCCTGCGCGAGGCGGGTATCGAACGCGCCGATGCCGTGCTCTGCGTCACCAGCGATGACAAGACCAACCTGCTGGCCTCGGTCCGGGCCAAGGCGCTTGGGGCCAAAATGGCCATCGCGCTGGTCAATGACCCGACCATGGTGCCGATGATGGAGGCGCTGGATATCGACGCCTATGTCAATCCGCGTGCGTCAACCGTCAGCTCGATCCTGCGCCATATCCGGCATGGCCGAGTGCGCGGCGTCTATTCCATCGGCGATGCCGAGGCCGAAGTGATCGAGGCGCAGGTTCTGTCGACCTCGCCGATTGCGGGCAAGGCGATCCGCGATGTGGATTTCCCCGAAGGCGCGCTGTTGGGGGCGGTGCGCAGAGGCGACAAGGTGGTGCGCCCGACCGGATCGACCCGGATCGAAGAGGGCGACGTGGTGGTGATCTTTGCGCTGGCCAAGGATGTGCCCGAGGTCGAAGCGCTGCTCAGGGTTTCGGTCGATTTTTTCTGAGCCATGAGACGCTTTATCGCCAGATTGCCGTTCCTGATTGCCCTGATCGGCATCGCCGCGCTGGCCATGCTGATCCCGGCGGCGATGGCGATGGTGACCGAGGATTTCGAGACCGGGCGCGCCTTTCTCTACGCGGCGCTGTTTTTTCTGATCCTGACGATGCTCCTGGGTCTCGCGACGCAAGCGAGCCCGCCCGTCACCTCGGCCCGGCCGCTGCTGCTTGGCCTGATCGCGGCCTATGCGCTGCTGCCCGTGGTGCTGGCGGTGCCGCTGATGGATGCCATCGGCAACACCACGTTCTTCAACGCCTATTTCGAGATGGTCTCGGCCCTGACCACAACCGGGGCCACGGTGTTCGATCCTGACCGGCTGGCCCCGGCGGTGCATCTGTGGCGCGGGCTGGTCGGCTGGCTCGGCGGGTTTTTGATTTGGGTCACGGCGGCCGCCATCATGGCCCCGTTATCGCTTGGCGGGTTCGAGGTTGCGGCCGAAGCGCAGGTTGGCGGGATCACCTCATCGGCAGCCCAGATGCAGGCGGCCAATCCCGGCGAACGGCTGCGCCGCACCATGCGCCATCTGGCCCCGGTCTATATTGGTCTGACCGCGGTTTTGTGGCTCTTGCAGGTGCTGGCGGGCGAGGCCGACCTGGCTGCGGTCATTCATGCAATGTCGACCATGGCCACATCGGGCATCAGCCCCGATGGCGCGCTTTCGCAGGGGCAGGGCGGCATCCTGTCAGAGGTTTTCATCCTGCTGTTTCTGGTCTTTGCCATAACGCGCCACAGTTTCAACCGCCGCCCCAACCCGGCCATGCTGCGGGCCCTGGGCCAGGATCGTGAATTGCGGCTGGCGCTCTATGTCACTGTCACGCTGACTGCGTTGCTGTTTCTGCGCCATTGGATCGGCGCGCTGGACCTGGCCGATCCGGGCAGCGGGCGCGAGGCGTTTGCCGCCCTTTGGGGCAGCTTTTTCACCGCCCTGTCCTTTGCCACGACGACCGGGTTCGTCTCGGATTACTGGGGGGCGTCGCGCAGTTGGTCGGGCCTGCCGACACCGGGGTTGGTGCTGATCGGGCTGGCGCTGATGGGCGGCGGTGTGGCGACCACGGCGGGCGGCATCAAATTGCTGCGCGTCTATGCGCTTTACAAGCACGGGCTGCGCGAGATGTCCAAGCTGATCCACCCGCATTCGGTGGCCTCGGGCGGGCAGCTTGGACGCCGCATTCGCCGCCAGGGGGCTTATATTGCCTGGGTTTTCTTCATGCTGTTCATCTTGTCCCTGGCTGCCACAATGCTGGCATTGGCGGCGGCGGGCGTGAATTTTGAACAGGCGCTGGTTCTGGCGGTCTCGGCGCTGTCGACGACCGGGCCGCTGGCCACTTATGGGGCGGGCGAACCCATCGTCCACGCCGCGCTGAGCGATGCGGCCAAGGCCATTCTGGCCGCCGCCATGATCGTCGGACGGCTGGAAACGCTGGTTCTGATCGCGCTTTTGAACCCGTCCTATTGGCGGGTATAGGCCGAAACCCGCCGCCCGGCGCGGCACAGTTTGGGCAAACCGCTGGAATCGGGGTGGAAATCCGGTAAAAACCCCCGCATACTCGGTTTGACCAGACCATTCCCGGCCCGAGCACAAGGGCGGCACCAACGACAGGGCATATGACAAATGGCGGAATCCAAGCAGAATTTGCAGGACGCATTCCTGAACCACGTTCGCAAGACCAAGGTTCCGGTGACGGTGTTTTTGATCAATGGCGTGAAATTGCAGGGTGTGATCACCTGGTTCGACAATTTCTGCGTTCTGTTGCGCCGCGACGGGCAATCGCAGCTGGTCTATAAGCACGCCATTTCAACGGTCATGCCGGCGCAGCCCATCAACCTCTATGACGGGGAAGAGTGAGCGCGCCCGACCCCTCTGATCCTGAGGCTCCGGGTCCGACCCGCGCCTTTGTGCTTCACCCCGATATCCGATCCGACCGATTTCGCAGACCCGCCGGACCGGCGTTGGAAGAGGCCGTGGCGTTGGCCGCCGCGCTGCCCGATCTTGAGGTCGTGGGCGCGGAAACGGTGGGCCTGCCCAAGGCGCAGCCGGGGCTTTTGTTCGGCAAGGGCAAGATCGCGGAACTAAAGGCCCGGATCGCGGCGGCCGATGTTGATCTTGTCCTGATCGACGGGCCGGTATCGCCGGTGCAGCAGCGCAATCTGGAAAAGGAATGGGACGTCAAGCTGCTGGACCGGACCGGGCTGATCCTTGAGATCTTCGCCGACCGCGCCCGCACCCGCGAAGGCGTGTTGCAGGTCGAACTGGCGGCGCTCAGCTATCAGCGCACGCGGCTGGTGCGGGCCTGGACCCACCTGGAGCGTCAGCGCGGCGGGCTGGGCTTTGTTGGCGGTCCCGGCGAGACCCAGATCGAGGCCGACCGGCGCGCTATTGACGACGCCATCGTGCGCATTCGGCGGCAATTGGAAAAGGTCGTGAAAACGCGTGCCCTGCACCGTGCGGCGCGCGCCAAGGTGCCGTTTCCGGTGGTCGCGCTGGTGGGCTATACCAATGCCGGAAAATCTACGCTTTTCAATCGCCTGACCGGGGCGGAAGTGATGGTCAAGGACATGCTCTTTGCCACGCTCGACCCCACGATGCGATCCGTCGATTTGCCCGATGGCACCGAAATCATTCTCTCCGACACGGTGGGCTTTATCTCGGATCTGCCAACCCAATTGGTCGCGGCGTTCCGCGCCACGTTGGAGGAGGTTCTGGATGCCGATCTGATACTCCATGTGCGCGACGTGGCCCATGCCGATACCGAGGCGCAGGCGCGCGACGTGGCCGCCATCCTGAGCGATCTGGGGGTCAGTTCCGAGACCCCGCAGCTTGAATTGTGGAACAAGACCGATCTTCTGAGCGCTGATGCCCGATCCGAGATGCAGGCCATCGCGGACCGGCGCGACACGGTTTTCACCCTCTCGGCCCTGACCGGCGCGGGCCTGCCCGAAGTGTTGGAGGCGATCGCCACGGCGCTGTCGCCGCCGCGCCTGCCCGCCACGCTGATCCTGCCTTTTGCGGAGGGGCGCAAACGGGCGTGGCTGTTTGAAGAGGGTGTGGTTGAATCGGAAACGGCGGGCGAGGCGGGCTATGAGATTCGCG
>Ga0316204_10009620_pt1 | contig 12821 bp, 9 predicted proteins | sample 6monrhotite_MG_2_FD_205661 | JGI IMG/M metagenome (GOLD analysis project Ga0316204, IMG submission 205661) | Microbial mat bacterial communities from mineral coupon in-situ incubated in ocean water Damariscotta River, Maine, United States -... | ecosystem: Environmental > Aquatic > Marine >...
TTTTTAACCGAGATTTCCAGCCATAGAAGGTCGAAAGCTTCAGTCCCCTGCCTTTACAAAATTCAACTTGGCTCAAGCCTGAGCTCTCCCATTCTTCAATCAGCTTGCCCCAAACCTTGGCTTTCTCTTTGCTCATCCTCGACTCCTCAATGGTTGAGGCTTCAGAATACCAAAGAAATTGAGCTCGGGAAGATGGGGTTTAGTTTGCGCTTACGAAATGAGAACCTTTGGTGGTAAAATCGGACATATCTAAACCTTGGGCAAAACAAAATTAGATTATCTGACTTCAAAAAACCTGTAAATTAAGACCTTAGGAGGTTAAAACTTTGCGACAGAACCTAAATTATTGAATCCGTCGAATTTTATTGTTTGTAAAATCAGACACAAACAAACTAGTGCCGTCCGAAACCAAGCCAGCGGGGCCCTTGAAGCGGGCGGCATTGCCGGTACCATCGGCATCACCGGAAGTGGTTGTCCCTGAGGCGGGGCCTGCGAGGGTGGTCACTGTACCTGAGGAAATCACGATCTTCCGAACCTTTTGGTTCCCATGATCACCGACATAGAGACTTGTTCCGTCTGTGGCGAGTCCAAGGGGGCCACTGAACCTTGCTGCGCTACCAACCCCATCGACATCCCCGTTTGTGTACACCCCACCGGTTGGGCCTGCCACAGTGCTCACCATAGCCGTTGCGATCACGATCTTTCTGATTTTTTGACCACTGTATTCGCTGACATATAGACTTGTTCCGTCTGAAGCCATGCCAGCTGGACCATTGAAGCTTGCGGCATTACCGACGCCATCTGCTCCACCAGCGGTCAGGGTACCTGCAGCAGGGCCAGCAAAGGTTGTCACCACACCGGTGGCAATCACTGCTTGACGAATTTTATGGTTGCCAAAGTCAGCAATATATAGGTTTGTTCCATCGGATATGATCTCAAACAGATTCCCAAACCGTGCTGCATTGCCGGTGCCGTCGGTATCTCCGCCTGTCGTTGTACCCGCTGCTGGCCCAACAAAAACACTCACGACGCCAGTAGAAATAACCAACTTTCTGACTTTTCTATTCGTTTGTTCGGCGATATATAAGTTCCCATTATCGTAGGCGATGCCCGAGGGCCGATTGAGTTTTGCCGCCGTACCGGTGCCATCTACGTCACCACAGGTGCTCCCTGCAAGGGTGGTCACCACTTGGGTCGCGATCACAATCTGCCGAATTCTACAACCACTCTGTTCCGTCAAATAGATGTTGGTTCCATCGGTCGCCATGGATAGGGGGTAAGTGAAACGGGCAGCGTTCCCCGTGCCGTCCGTACTTCCAGACGTCGTTGAACCTGCTGCCGGGCCAGCAAAGGTGGTGACGGTTCCCGCAAGGGTCAGCGCACTGATGACAGTACCGCCAACTGAGTATATAGGGGTGATGCTCACTTCACTCGAGAGGGTCCCTGTGCTAGCGGCAACTACAGCGGCAACTTTATAATATCGAGTTGAGCTGTCTGTGGTTGTGCCTGTGTGGGTATAGCTGGTGCTAGAAACGTCGATCGCTGTGCTAGATGAAGTGATCCCCGTTGCAGTGCCCCAGTATAGTTTATATCCAGTTGCACCGCTGACAGCGTCCCACGTGAGGCTGACCACCCCAAGACCACCCTTTGCAGCCGCCAAATTAGCCGGCGCCGCAATCATTGTGGTATTCGTTGCAGTAGTTGTCGCAGCCGTCGTTGCGGTGTTTGCAGTAGTTGTCGCAGTCGTCGTTGCCGCTGTAGTGACCGTTACTGTATAGGTTTGGGTGGACTCGTCCGCCGCGGTCGCGGTGTAAGCGACAGCGCTGCGGAAGTCCGCTGCTGTTTCCCCGGTTGTTTGCACAACACCACCGAGGCTGAGGGAAGCCCCATCGCTGAGGGTAAAGCTTGGAACCAAGGCGGCTCTCGACGTCCCAGAAGGTAGTGTCAGCGTGATGGCTGTCCCACTAATGGTCCCCGTTACATCGGTGGTTAAAACAGAATTTTTTGTCGCCGTAAAGCTATAAGCAGTGATCTCTTTTGCGGAGCTGGATGTCACCGTTACAGTCACGGTCACATTAGCCGAAGTCCCATCTGAGGCGGTGACCGTATATACCACGTCACTGCTAAAGTCGTTGGCCGTTTCCCCCGATACTTGTTGGACACCGCCGATGGTTGCCGAGGCCCCCTCACTGAGAGTAAAGCTTGCGACCAGGGCGGTTTGATCTGTCCCTGTTGGCAGGGTTGCGGTAACCGTTGCTCCGTTCAGGGTGCCAGTCACCTCGGCGGTCAAGGCGGGGTTTTGTGCGGCTGTAAGGCTAAACCCGGTGAGCGATGCGGCAGAGCTAACCGTTGGCTCTGTTGGTAAAATTGGGTCTTTTTCTGCCTGCTTGCAGCCCACAAAAAGGGCGATGAACGTGCAGAGTAGTAAACTGAACTTAAGATTACGCATTTTTCCCCATCCAAATATGATTAGCCACTAGAAAACCTGGGAGCAACCATGTCTCCGCATTTTTTGTGCTAAGTTGATATGAAGTAAATGCCTTGTTTCAGGTCTCGAACGGGACAAAGTCCCTCCAGGCATTCAAACATACATCAATGGAGGTTATTTTATAATAAACCATATTGATGTCAATCAGTGAAAACACCTAAATTCATTCGGTTAAAGCACCAAAATTTTTAAAAACCGTGGGGGATATACCTAGAATACTCGTTCTAGTTACAGGGTAAATGCCTCAGAAGAAGTATGCCATAGAGTCTACGAACCTAGCCCCTACAGAGGGGCGTAATGGGGGATACAGTTCCTTTGAGAACCGATAGCCTTGACTCCATGGGAGGGCTGAACTTCACACCAAGGCCCCTTTGCTTTACATGTCATGAAGGATATGTGAGTTAACCTAAGGCACTAGAGCCAACCTATCTACAACACATCTAAAAGCATTTTTTTACAGCAGAACTCGATTCGGTCGGGGGGGGGCGGACTCACAAATTTAGAAAATCACAGGTTTTGTTTCACCATGAAAAAGGACATTTCAATCATCTTAGGAGGGCCAGCATCGGCGAGATGGAGCGTGACTCACGGCAGTTTATCGTTGATTGTGAGGAGGCTCTTGGACTGCGGCAAGCCTGCCCACCTTTTGCGACCGAGTGCCTACCGAGGCTGGGGTTTTGTTACGGTTCTTCCCGGCATGGAAAACAAAAACCGGGAATACACATCTGCTTGATTCACCAAACCCCAATATGCCCCACAATGCGGGACGGCTTATCTGCACCACCATGAAAATGCAAATTTAACCAGCAAAAGAGCAGTGCTCAGTCGGTCAACGAGCCTTTCGACGAGGGGACCGCAGTCCCTACAACCTCAGCCGCTTCTTTGAGCGCACGGGCGAGGCCTTTGAACAGGGACTCAATCCGGTGGTGGTCGTTTTCGCCGTAGAGGATCTCCTGGTGTAAGGTGATCCGAGCGGTCGAAGAGAAGGAGTGGAAAAAGTGCTTTGCCATTTCGGTGGGGAATTCGCCCACTGTGGGGGTGGTCAAAACGCCTTTAAACACATGATAAGGCCGCCCGGAAAGGTCCAAGCTGGTCCTTGTCAGGCATTCATCCATCGGTAAGTACCAGGTAGCGTACCGCCGGACTCCCGCCCGGTCGCCTAGGGCTTGGTTAAACGCAGCGCCTAAGCTCAACGCAATGTCCTCAATGCTGTGGTGTGCGTCGATCCACAAATCGCCCTTGCATTCCAAGGTGAGGTCCAAGCCGCCGTGAAACTTGAGCAGGTCCAGCATGTGATCCAAAAAACCGATCCCCGTTTTGATGGAACCAACCCCGGTTCCATCCAGGTTCAAAGAACCTTTGATCGAGGTTTCTTTGGTGGTTCGTTCGAAGCTGGCGGTTCGGCTCATGAGTTTTCTCCTAGGCGCACCCGGATAGCGGCTGCGTGGCTGTTTAATTCTTCTAAGTCTGCAAAGGTGGCGATGTCTGCCCCTTGGGCGAACAACCTTTCCTTTGAGTACCGGATCAAGCTGCTGTGCTTCTGGAAGTCCCTGACCGAAAGCGGGCCAGCGTACCTAGCGGCACCACCGGTTGGGATGGTGTGGTTCGGTCCGGCGAAGTAGTCGCCCACCGGCTCAGAGGACCAAGGGCCGATGAAGATCGCACCGGCGTTGGTGATCTGGTCCAGCAACTCGGCTTCTCGCTCTTGGGGCACCAACAATTCCAAGTGTTCTGGGGCGATTTGGTTCGCTAACTTGATCCCCAATTCAATCTGGTCCACCACGATGATCTTGCCTTGCCCTTGCAGGGATTCGGTGATGATCTCTGTCCGAGGCAAACCGGGGACGATCTCTTCTAAACGAGCCTGGACTGCCTTGGCGGTGTCCATGGAGGTGGTGATCAAGATCGACTGGGCTAGGGTGTCGTGCTCCGCTTGGCTCAACATATCCCGCACCAAAAATTCCACCGGGACCGAAAGGTCGTCATGGAGGATCAGGATTTCGCTCGGTCCGGCGATAGAATCGATGCCCACTTGGCCGTAGACCTGACGTTTTGCTTCCGCCACCCATTGGTTCCCAGGGCCGGTGATTTTCGCCACTGGTTTGAGGGTCTTGGTGCCATAAGCCAGAGCGGCGACCGCCTGAGCCCCGCCCATGGCGTAGACTTCTTCAATACCCAACAAACCACAAAGGCCCAACACCAAAGGGTGGGGCAGCCCGTCCGCTCCGGGAGGGGAAGTGACCACAATTTCTGGCACCCCTGCGAGGATCGCCGGGATGGCGTTCATGATCATCGAACTGGGGTAAAAAGCTTTGCCACCAGGGACATAGACCCCAACTCGGTCCAGAGCGGTGACTTTTTCCCCCAGGTACGAGCCGTCGTCTGTGGAGACTTGCCAGCTTTTTTGCACCTGATGTTGGTGAAATTCCTTGATGTTATCGATCGCTGCCTGCAAAATCCTTAAGGTATCCGGTTCGATCTGCTGCTGAGCTGTTTTGATTTGCTCTGGGCTGACCTTAAAGGTGGTCTGTTCAACACCGTCAAATTGTTTGGCAAAACGAAGGATCGCTTCGTCTCCACCTTCGATGACCGCTTCGATCATCGTGCCTACTTGGGCACGGATCTGAGCCTGTGCGCCTCGATTGGCATCTTTTTCAGGTTGGAATTGGTCAATGGTAAGGATCGGGAGTAGGCTCATGGGATACCGAAAAATAACGCTATAAACCGCCCAAAGGCAGGCATGACAAAGACTATGATTCTCTCTGATTTCGACCTAAAGATCAAGCAGGAACAGCGGGAATGGTTCGCCCGGATCGCTCGGGACCGCACCATTGAACCCTTTTTTGGCAACCCTGGCCTGGAATTGGTCCAGTCCGCCAAGGGGGGGATTGAAAAGGGCCTGGATCAAGCCAAAGACTGGGGCGGCAAGACAAAAAGCTGGTTAGGCGCCCAAAAATGGGTGCAAAGCTCCAAGGCAAAGCTGGACAATGTCATGGAACAGGCGGGCGGCACCGAGCCCCCCGCTTGGCTGGCCAAGTTAGATCAAGCGACGGAGGCGTTGCGGGAGTCGGCGATGCACTTCGGGGGTAAAGTCGGGGCAAAAAGTGCGGAATTGAGCCTGCTGGGCTTAAAAAAGGGGTTTGAGTTGGTCATGTACGAGGACACCGAGGCCTGGGCTTTGGGTCGAGTCAAGGACGTGTTCCCAGAAAAGTCGGTCAACAACTTGCCTGAAATGGCGTCGCTCGAAGAATCGGAGCGGGAACAGTTGATCGCCGAATATTACCCCTACGACAACCCGGCGTTAAAGAAATTTGCCAAAAGCTTGGATGTAAGTTTCAACCTGGTGCTTGGGGCGGCGGCAGCCAGCCAGTTGCCAGGGAGCGGAGTGGCCGCCGGGGCGTTGAACTTAGTGAAGACCTTAAACAAACTGGCCGGGCGGATCAGCAGCATGTCTGCGATTTATGGATATGACATCCCCAGTGCGGAACATTTGTTTTTGATCTGCGCCCAAGTCCTGAAGTCCATCGAGGACTTTGAATCCAACCCGGAACACCTGCCCATTGACCCCGCCACACTGAGCTACCTCTACCAAACCGACGCCCTGTCGGTGGATACTGGTTTTGGGGATATGCTCAAGGAGGCCTTGAAAAAAGAAGCCTACATGGCGGTCCCTGGGGTCGGGGTGATCAGTTTGGGCAAAATTGGGTTAGACGACCTGATGGTGGACCAGATGATTTTGCACTTGGTGGGCAACTATTTTTGGTTGGACCAGTTGGAACAGGCCTTCGGGACTGAGGAAACCAAGGCGTATTTGGACCGATGGCAGGCGATTTACCAAGCCCTGATCGGCGCCGGTTGGCTGGCACCACAAAAGGGAGAAAAAGAAACCCGCTCTTGGAAGGACTCGCTGAACAGTTGGGGCGACAAAGAAGACGCCTTGAAGGAACGCAGCGAGGCCCTAGACCAACGGGCCGGGGAGATCTTTGACCTCGCCGTTGGCTTAGCGGAAGACGACTTCACCCAGCATCTGCCAACCTGGGCGGCGCAGTGAGCTCTTGATAAATAGTTTGCAATGCAGCCAAGGCCGGGGCCAACAGCCCTGCCTCTTGGCTCGACCCGGCGTAGAGGCTGGTTTCGGTTTCCCGTAGCAGGTGTTCGATCTGCTCACCCAATTTTTTGTCCAAAAAACCCTGAGAAACCAGCTGTTTTAAAGGGCCACCGCTCCACCGCCGCTGCGGGCCAAACTTCCAGTCCAGCAAGGTGGTGGTCAAACGAATCACCTCACGTAAACCCGCTTCCTGCCCCAAACTCCCCAACGGCTCTAAAGTATCCAACCCAAAAGGCGGCAGGTCAGGCAAGGTGGTGGTGGCTTTTGGTTTGCGGTTTTCTAGGCCGACAAAGCCTAGGGTGATCCCCACCAGCCCAACCAACCAAACCCAAGAAGGTAGCTCGGTTTGCGGCGGTGCGGCGGACAATAGGTTATAGGTCGTCGCCAAGGTTGTTGGCTCGGCTGTGTCCGACTTTTGGGCGGCTTTGGCACCAGCGATGTCAGCAAACTGCAACCGGCGAGCAGGCAAAATCTCAACCGGAATCCCTGGAGCAGTCACCCGTTTATAAAGCCCCTCAACGGGGTCAAAATAGGGGAAAGACACCGGCCCGATTTCCTGCACCCCTGGCTGCTTGGCTCGAACCGTTTGTTGGAACAAAACAAGTCCGTCCTTGACCTCCCCTGGGCTCAAGGTTTCATCCACATCAAAACCCCCGGCCAACTCAGACAAGGTGGGCCGTTCGATTTTATCCAGGTTCCCTTTGCCTGTAATTTTTAACGTCAAGACCACCGGTTCCCCGACCTCGAAGCCCCGGCCTTGGGTCTCCACTTCAAGCTCAAACTGACCCACCGCCCCGGTGAAGTCCGCCGGTCGCCCTTGCTCGGGCAGCGCCACAACCGGGATGATTTGGGCCAGGGAGCTGGTGTAAATCGGGACCAGCTTGGGTTGCCGGACGACTCGGCCAAAAAAGTCTCGTTGCTGCTGATACCCTTTAGCGATCATCCCTTTGATGTGCCCAGCGGGGATCTTCAGGTCCCCCAATTTTTGTGGGGTGATCTCAAACGTAGTGGCGTACTGGGTGCCGCCGTCTGCCAATTGGCTGGGGGAAAAAGCGACCCTAAAGGCATCAATGGACAGGTCCTTGGTGACGGTCTTTGCGGGGTATGGCTTGAGCCGGAGTTTCAACTCGTCTTTTTGGGCCAACAGCGGGAACCGAAATTTATAGTCTTCAATCGACTGGTGCAGCTGCCAAACCAGCTCGATTTCCAGCCGCTCGCCAAGGTACACTTGTTTTTTATCGGTCCGAACGATCAACGCCATCAACTTGGAGTCCAACCCCTTCACCGCCTGCACCTGATAGACCTCGGTCTGGTATGTCTTGCCTTGGTAGAGGATTTGGATCGGTCTGATGGTAAAGAGCCCAGGCTTGTCTGCCAACACAGAGATTTGAAAGGTCAGGCTGTTGTGGCTGGTTTTGGTCCCGTTGACCCAAAAGGTCTGGCTGGACTGGGCGGGAGGCCCGGTTTGTTGCAAAGTCAGCCCCGGCACATCGGGCAGCTGAATACTGGCAGAGCGGTCAGCCCCCTCCACCTGGATCTGGATCAAATTCTGGTCCCCAACGGTCCATTCAGTTGTTTGGATGCCGCTTTTGACTTGTACCGCCGCCCAAGCGGCCTGAGGGCCGGTCAACAGGGCGAAGAAACAAAGCAAAAGCCAGGGTCTACAATTTTGCGAGGTCATAGGGATACAGACAGTAGGTATGTTTTTTAGGTTCCCCCTAGCCTAATCGAAAGATAAACAACTGCCAAGGGGGCGGAGGTCTGATTTATGTCCGGTTTATGCCCTGGTTAAGGGGGCTTGGTTGAGAGAACTTCAGGGGAAAAGCCTTTGAAGGGAACATGAAAAAGCTGATCGTCTTTTTAATTTTACTGAACCTCGGTTCGGTGGCAGCGGCAGAAAAACCAGAGGGATGGGCAGCGGCACCCAAAAAACCGATGGACTGGGCGGCAAAACCACCCCCTTTCACCACCGCCAAAAAAAGGCTGTTTAAAATATACCAACGGTACGGCCTGACCAGGACCTTCTACTGTGGCTGCCAGTTTTCGCCCAAGACCCACCAAGTGGACCTGAAGACCTGCACCCAACTGAAACCCTCGAAACGAGGGAAACAACTGGAGTGGGAACACTTGGTCCCCGCCAGCCGAATCGGCCACCGGTCTTGGACAAAGAAGGACTTCGCCAAAACCTGCCAGACCGCGACGAACCCCAAGACCTGCACCACGGCCAAGATACGGGGAAACAACCGGGCCTTGGGCAACCCCTACAACTTGGTCCCCAGTTCCGGGGCGGCGAACGTCGCTCGCAGCAACCGCCGGATGGTGGATTTTGCTGAAACAGACCCCGCCCATTCGGTGTGCACCCTGCGGATTGACGAACAGGCCAATCAGGTGGAACCGGCAGACTCGCTGAAAGGCCGGGTCGCACGGGCCTATTTGTATATGGATCAATCTGTTTTCCAGTGTGGCCTACTCACCACCGCCGAACGAACCCGGTACCGGGGCTGGAACGATGTCTATCCAGCGACACCAAGGGAATGCTATTGGGCGGCGGTCATTCGGGCGGAGACTCAGGTGCCAAACCTGCTGTTAAAAAAGGCTTGTGGGCAGGAGGGCCGGGGGCTGGCAAAGGGTATAACAAAGTGTCCTTAAACCATATTTCAAGTTCATAGGATGGCCTTGTGGGAAGCTTGGGGCTGGGAATCGGGGTTTTTGGTGTGGTTTTAGGTGTGATTTCCACCCAATGAGATAGGTACAGGGGGGACAGGTTCTTGGGTGTGGCTTGATTGGAAACCTAAATTGAAGGAGCGATCTTGTGGGAAGGTTGAGAAGGGGGGCTTAAAAAGGGTTTCCGAAAGTAGCCTTCATTGCCTGTCCACCTTGACGGAACGGGCTTGTAAGGAGTCAGTGGACCTGCCTTTGAGGGCCTTTCGTTGCCATTGCAATCACACAGCGCAGGGTTTCCCCGCCTCAATCAGGGGAATAAAAATCAGGCAAATAAAAAAAGTCATTGACAAGAATCAGGTTCACCGTTAGAGTTCGAGACTTGATTGGGCCGTCGCCAAGTGGTAAGGCAACGGGTTTTGGTCTCGTCACCCTAGGTTCGAATCCTAGCGGCCCAACCATACCATTGATTGATCACATCCCAATGATCAACAGAAAGACGAGCGGGAATAGCTCAGCTGGCTAGAGCATCTGCCTTCCAAGCAGAGGGTCGCCGGTTCGAATCCGGTTTCCCGCTCCATTTTTTCAGATACTTACCGAATACCCCACATCCCTAAAACACCTCGTGTGTCAGATATGTGTCAGTAACTTCGACAAAGTGGTCGAAATTTTCTGACTGCGGTCAAAGACCCATCGCTTCCGACAAATTAAATCGTCCGATCTTATTTGCCATCTCGTTCATCGAGACCGGTGTGTAATGCATTTCATTGATCTCGGCACTGTTACCTAAGTAACTACCTGCTTCTTTGGCACTAAAACCGAATCTCGATTTCAACACCCAGTTGAAGTAGGTCCGAAGATCTTTAATCTGCAAATTTTCTACCCCTGAGACCTTCCTGACGCTGGTCCATGAGTGTTTGATGTTATCGAGCCGTTCGTAGCCCAATACCCTGTTTTGTCGTCCCTGGCTTTGGTCTGAGACCCGCTTCGGAAAAACAAACTTGGCCGGGTATTCTTTGTGCCCGATAATTTTGTCATGCTCGTCTCTCAGCGGAACATTGCCGATGGTGATTCGTTTGGGAATTTCCTGGAGCACTTGAAGAGCCTCAGGAAATAACAAGATATAACGGGGTTTGTTCCACTTCGGCCCCCAACCTAGACCGTCTTTGGTCGGGCAGGTTGCTTTATACCGAAGATTCCAAACTCCGTTTTTTAAATCAAAATCATCCCATTCAGCGTGCAACACTTCGCCGAGTCGGGCACCGGTGAACACCAGGAACCGCAAAATCGAGCCAATGTTTTGGTCTTGGAGGTTTGGCAAGTTGGTCGGGTCGATGTTGAGAATCCTTTGGATCTCTTCATCGGTCGCTAACCGGTCCCGGACTCGACTCCCCTTATTGGGCAGCCTGACCCTTTTTGGAACCGGGTTTTTACCTTCCCAAAGTTCAGCTTCATCAATCAAGAAGTTGTAGTACTTCCGAACCATTTTCACTGCACTTTGAAGCGTCGATATTGCCAACCCTTTTTGGTCCAAGTGACCAATCAAAAGCTGGACATCGACGGCCTTCACCTCATCTGCAAAAGTTTTTCCAAGTCCCTTAAAAAACGTGATGTATTGGTTTAAAGCCGATCTATCATGCCTGTGAGACTGGATTTTCTTTCGAGACTTGGTTACCTCCAAATATAGCTCAAGCGCCTCTTCCAAAGTAGCACGTGCTGGCACGGAGCTTTCCTCTTCGCCCAGATGTTGCCGGTCCAAATCATCAAACACTTTTGAAAGAAGCTGAAGCTCTTTGATTTTACAGAGCTGTTTGGCCATTTTCAAAGAATCGTGACAAGGACGGCGAACACGTACGCCATTGGGCAGATAGTACTTCAAATAGTACGACCTGCGACTCTTGAGATTCCTTTCATAGACACTGCATTTGGGCGTGTAGCCCAAGTCAAAGTCGGAAAATTTCATATGCCCATCCTGTGGTTTGTACCAACGGATGATTCGGCTTTATGAATCCTCTCAAGTCCAGATTTCAATTTATCACTTGGTTTTTCCATTGGGTACACCTTTTCTGCTTTTGCTCAAGATATCGGAGTCGTGGATTGTTGGCCTGAGCCGGTTCTCCAGAAATTCCTTGATGTCCTCCTCTCGGATGCGTATTTCCCTGCCGATAGTTAAGTATTTGAGATCTTTTGCGGTGTGCAGGTGGTGTTTGACCGCACGTTCTTTCACACCCAACAGTTCCGCTGCTCCAGAAATATCGTACACCCGGATTCCAGGGTGATTTCTTGCCATCCAAACCTCCAGGACACGGACCATCGACTCCACGGCCTCCCGTGGCATCTCAGGCGTCGGACGTAAATTTTCGGGAAGGTCTTCAATTCTCAGTTTCATATCCAAACCTTTCTTTTGTCTTTCACCGGTAAAAAATCACGTTTGCTCTCAAGTTTTGCTGCACCCGTAGAACTATCTTTCTTATTGCCTTTTCGAAGGTAAAAAAGCTGCTTGCCCGCCTCAAGAGATTTTTGTTCTGTTCTTTTTTTGAAGGAACAAAATTCTCTTGACCCGACCAAGTTCTTTTTTCTGTTTCTATTAGGCAACAAGCCACAAATTAACTAAATCAATCATGAACAACATCCGAGACCCGCCATCTGGGCGTTAAACATCCCCGGTCACCTACAACCGGACCCGAGACAGCAAGTCTCATTTTTATTTCATTAAAACCTTTAATTATGACAAACACTTCAAACTCAAACAAACACTCCTCGAGCCGTTTCAGCACTGAACTCGAGAAACTTTTCCAAGATTACCCGATACATTCTCAAAGCGATGCAGAAGACCCCTTGGTTATTGCCAAGTTATTCGATACCGCTGGTTCTGCGACTTGGTGGCTGACAGAGTTCGACCCAGAGACCAAAAATGCCTTCGGTTTTGTGACCGGTATGACTGCGGACGAATGGGGTTACATTCACATTCCTGAGCTCGAGAATCTGGTTCATCAAAGATTCGGCATCCCTAGAGTTGAACGAGATCTTTACTTTGACCCAACTCCGTTCAGTCAGATTCAGACCTAATTGCTTAGGAAGTCCTTTCCCTATCCGGGAGGCCGCTTGTCGGTCTCCCTTTTTTCATGCTTCCAGCCTGTCTTTTTTCTTTCACCAGCGCTTTTGATTAACTTTTGAAGCTGAGCCCCAATATAATCTTCTATCCCATTTCTTTTGGTCTTCAATCCGTTCTCGGGTTTTCGTAGTTCCCTGTTTTTGACGGTTTCCTTGAGTGTAGCCCTGTGGTCAAGGTTACTGCCCCCTGCCTTCCTCTCGCTCTCAAGTTTTGCTGCACCCGTAGAATTATCTTTCTTATTGCCTTTTCGAAGGTAAAAAAGCTGCTTGCCCGCCTCAAGAGATTTTTGTTCTGTTCTTTTTTGAAGGAACAAAATTCTCTCGACCCGACCAAGTTCTTTTTTCTGTTTCTATTAGGCAACAAGCCACAAATTAACTAAATCAATCATGAACAACATCCGAGACCCGCCATCTGGGCGTTAAACATCCCCGGTCACCTACAACCGGACC
>Ga0316204_10009621_pt1 | contig 12819 bp, 9 predicted proteins | sample 6monrhotite_MG_2_FD_205661 | JGI IMG/M metagenome (GOLD analysis project Ga0316204, IMG submission 205661) | Microbial mat bacterial communities from mineral coupon in-situ incubated in ocean water Damariscotta River, Maine, United States -... | ecosystem: Environmental > Aquatic > Marine >...
AAAAGTAATCATGAAAAGTTAACTAGCTTGTTAGAAAATGATGAAAATCATGACTGGAAAACTTTAAATAATATTTTAGAACAGATGGATAATACTCTATCTAGAGTTTGGTCGCCTGTGAGTCATATGAACTCTGTTGTAAATAGTGATGAATTGAGGAAGGTTCATGATTTATGTGTACCAAAACTGAGCTCATATTCAACTGAACAATCACAGAATAGTAAACTATATAAAGCATATAATAGAATTAAGAACAGTGAAGAGTTTGAAAAACTTGATCAGGCAAATAAGAAAGTAATAGAGAATTCTTTATTACAGTTTGAATTAAATGGAGTCGCACTAGATGATAATAAAAAGAATAAATTCAAGAAAATAAAACAAAATCTATCAAGTTTAAAATCTAAATTCGAACAAAATGTAATGGATGCAACACAGGCATTTCAAATTCATATTGAAGATGAAAGTGAATTATCCGGCCTACCTGATTTTGTAAAAGATATGGCGGCTCAAACTGCACAGGAAGAAGATCTTAAAGGTTGGCTGTTTACACTTGATGCACCATCATATATTGCTGTAATGACTTATTCTGATATAAGACAGTTTCGTGAAGAAATGTATAACGCCTTTACCACAAGAGCTTCAAAAAAAGGTCCAAATGCAAACGAATTTGATAATACAGAAGTTATGGAAGATATTCTTAAATCAAGAAAAGAGCTTGCAGATATACTGGGATATGAGAATTATGCAGAAGTTTCTATAGCTAATAAGATGGCGGAAACGACAACTGATGTTATTGAATTTTTAAATAACCTTGTAAGAAAGTCTAAACCTCAGGCAGATGCCGAATTTGATACATTAAAATCATATGCTAAAAATTATTGTGATATCAGAAAAATTGAAGCATGGGATGTAATGTATGTATCAGAGAAATTAAAACAAAGAGAATATGGTATAAGTCAGGAAGAATTAAAGCCCTATTTTCCTGCACCTACGGTAATTAACGGACTATTTGAAATCGTAAATAGATTATATGGAATTAAGATTATAGAAAAATCAGGTATAGATGTTTGGCATAAAGATGTTAAATTTTATGAAATAGAAGACGAAGATGGAAATTTACGTGGTCAATTCTATCTAGATTTATATGCTAGAAATAATAAACGCGGTGGTGCATGGATGGATGAATGTATCAGTCGTATGAAGTGCGATGATAAAATTCAAACACCGGTTGCATATCTGACATGTAATTTGACACCACCAGTAGGAAACAAACCCGCATTATTAAATCATGATGAAGTTACTACCCTTTTTCATGAGTTTGGTCATGGATTACAACATATGTTAACAAAAGTTGATCCGTTATTTGTGTCAGGTATTAGTGGCGTTGAATGGGATGCAGTTGAGCTACCTAGTCAATTTATGGAAAATTGGTGCTGGGAGAAAGAAGGATTAGCACTTATTTCAGCTCATGTAGAAACGGGTGAAAATTTGCCTGAAGATTTATATGAAAAACTGATAAAAGCAAAAAATTTCCAGTCTGCCATGATAATGGTCAGGCAGTTAGAATTTGCACTTTTCGACTTTCGTTTACACATGGAGTATGCAACCGAAGGCTTTAAAAATATACAGGCTTTATTGAATGAAGTAAGACATCAGGTAGCAGTCATTATTCCACCCACGTTTAATCAGTTTCAGCATGGCTTTTCGCATATATTTGCAGGTGGTTATGGCGCTGGATATTATAGTTATAAATGGGCAGAAGTATTGTCAGCAGATGCCTATTCAAAATTTGAAGAGACAGGTGTATTTAATTCTGAAACTGGAAAAGAGTTTTTACACTGTATTTTAGAAACTGGCGGTTCAGAAAAAGCTATGGAACTATTTAAGCGGTTTAGAGGACGTGAACCAAAAATAGATGCATTATTGAAGCATAGTGGATTGATGAATTAGATTTAAATATAGAGTAAATAGTACTGTTGAACAGACATAGAAAAGCACATATAGTGCTTTTTTATGTCTGTATGAAACTTGAATTAATTGGCGTTAAGTTTTGATATTTCTGCTGCTAATTCATCCTGTGATTGCTTTGCCTTAAATTGTTGCCAAAGTGCTGCATCATTTCTCATACTTGTTTTAAGTGCTTTTTCTGTGGCTTTTTGTACACTCTCTTCACTCATGCCAACTAGAACGTATAAGTTACCAGTAGGACTAGTACGAGTTTTAACTATTTTTGTACCGACCAAAGTTTGGTTAGTGATTTGCTTTGTAACAGAGGTCATGACTTTATCAACTGTTTCTGAGTCAGCCTGACCTGTAGTTTCAACATATTGTTTAATTATATTACGGACCTGAACTTGCATATTTTGGGCAAGCTGTATACGAGCTGAAGTGGCTGCCATGCTCTTCATATAATCATATCCGGCGCCTGATTTTGTCGTAGAGCCAATTGCTGAAAGCTCAACACCTTTAACAGGTTGATCGCAAATCCACCCAGGGGCAACAGTATCAGTAGCATCAGGAAAAACACAGTCTGCAAACTCTTTCTTAGGACTACCACAGGCCGCTAATAACAAGACTGAAGCGGTTAAACTGATAATGTAAGCGGGGAAATTCATTGTAATACTCCAGATGAGTTAGATACTATATACGCGTAATAATAGTCAATAACTGAATTTATAACCTAATATATATCAATTTAGGCTGATATAACTCACATTAAACACTTAAAAAACAAGTAAAGCGATTTGTTGTAAAGAATAGAGAATAAGAAAGTAAAGGCCTAAAATAGTTCAAAGATTAATAGATGCTTAATCAGATAAACAAGCGGCAACTACGCATTGATTACGGCCATTTTCCTTTGCTTTGTATAATGCCTGGTCTGCCCTTTCGAACACTTTTTCTACAACATCGCCTTCATTGAAACTACTGATGCCACAGGAAACAGTAATAGTAACGGCCTCACCATGATAATGAAATCCACAATTTTCAACTTGTTCACGTAGGTCGTTCACTAAGCGTAAAGTTTCTTCCTGTTTAGTACCAGGGAGTAACATAACAAATTCTTCGCCACCGTAGCGAGCTAAAAAATCAGTCGTACGAATTCGTTTATTGAGTAACTGAGCGACAGTTTTTAAAACTTTATCACCGGCTTTATGGCCATAGGTATCATTTACTTTTTTAAAGAAATCGATATCCCATATAGCGAGACTTAGTGGTGTATTAAAACGCTTCCACCTTGAAATTTCATCCTCAATTCGTTTTTCATAAGAAAGTCGATTGGGAATAGCAGTTAGGGCATCAAACATAGCCTGTTTATTTTTTTCAATGACGATTTGTTTTAATGATTCTGCTTCTTTTTCAAGTGAAAGCATGCGTGTTTGCATGTTATATACCTGTTGTTGAGATTCCTCAACACGTGTAATTTCATATTCACGATAGTCGACAATATGTGAAGATATATTATCGAGTTTTGCATTCACACTATTTTTTAAATTGACTAGCTCTGTTGCTTGATCAACATCCTGTCGGATATCACTTACGTTACTAATCATTGTCTTATCAAATTCTTCACCTTTCGATTGAGCAGTTTTTAGATTATTTGTCTCTGACTGTAAAAACTGATCCATTGTTTTTAATCGATCTGTGACCTGCTGTAAGAAAGTTTCAAACTCATGCTTTTCTTTTTGCATGCGACTACGAATAGAGTTTATAAGTAAAGCAACGTCTTTAAGTAATTTTTTCCAGTCAGCAGGGTTTGAATCTTTTTCAAGGCGCTGTTTCATTTGATCAACTTCATTCTGTAAATCAGAAGGTACAATAAGTTGTTCAAGTAGGCGAATGAGTAATTCTTGAATAGATGGCTGCAAAGCTCCATCGCGAGCAGGTAAACTGGTATTTTGTAAATTATCAGTATTCGAGGCTGTAGCTTGAGGCGTTGCCTGTGCCAGAAGCATGCTAGATAACTGTGATGATAAATCTAAAAGCTCACTCTCCTGTTTGGCATCTCTTGCAGATATTTTAAGTGCAGTTAATTTGCCGCTGGGTGATTCGGCATTGTCTAAGTTATTTAATAAATTAATTAAGCAGTTCTTATAGGTGTCTAAATGTAAGTCCTTATTATCAGCTTGTAAAATATCACTGGTGTTAGAGATAGGCCATTGTTTGATAATGGATGTAATTTGATCCAGATTATCCTGTAAATTTTTTTCTGTATTAGATTGTTTAATAGATTTAATCGCGGCCTTTGATTTTTCCTGAATAGATTCTGGCCAGGGCAGAATACTTAATATATGTTCAAGTACAGAGGTAATAGCCTGTAAATTGTTAGACTGATTATTTTCTTCTGCTTTATGTGATTTATCAGAACCAAAAAATCGATCTAAAAAACCAGTATTTGAAGTATCCGATGTAGAGTCTACTGATATAGCATTTTTTAATAAAGTAACAGTCTCTTTTAATAAACTATCACGTTGTTGATCATCTGATTTATTAAACTGTTTAACTAACTTTTTATGCTGCTTTTCGCAATTCTGAGGTAATTCTAACTGGCTGACGAGCTTTTCCAGTAAATCAATTGCCAAACGATTTGGCGCAGTTTTTTGGTCTTCCAGTTGAGTTAAAACACGAGACATATCATCAACAATAGAATCAAGGCGCTGCCGATTGATGTTATTTTTTATTGCAGTCCGTAACTCATCAATGTGTTTATCGAGGCTATTATGTTGGCCTTCCGCTGCCAGACTCAGGCGTCCTATGGTACGTTTAAGAGCTGTTTCCAGTTTTTCCCATTCGGATTCTTTTTTCTCAAGGCTATCGAGCTGATCGTAGTATTTTTGTTTCCACTGCTCATTGCCCTGTCCATCTGTTGACATATTGTTCTCTTTTATACCAGCGATTTAGTTCAGAAAATAAAAAAGGAGCCTGAATTCAGACTCCTTTAAATATAGACCTCGTTTTAAGGCACTACAAGTATATGATTTAAAAAAAGATTATTTTATTTGGATTCTTTCTTAATTAAATAGTCTGCAACATTCGTCATGCCTTCATATCCGCCAGCATCAGCCGCAGAAATAGTGTATTTTCCGTTAACGGCTAGCAGTGGAACACCACTTACCTTGTATTCCTGCCCTAGTTGTAATGCTTGTCTAGCGCGCATTTCTACAGCAAAAGAATCAAAATTAGCCAGGAAGGCCTTTTTATCCACACCTCTCGTAGCTAGAAAGTCAGCGATTGCTTCTTTACTTGCTAAACGCTGCTTTTGAATATGCATGGCCTGAAAGATTGCTTCATGGTGTTTTTCATTTTCACCCATTGTTTGAAGTGTGTAATAAGTTTTGGTATGTACCATCCAGCGAGGGTTTAGAGGTGAAGGCATACGAACAAACTTAACATTGTCCGGAAGAGTCTTTTTCCATTTTTTTAGAGTGGGTTCAAAACTGAAACAATGGGGGCAGCCGTACCAGAAAAATTCCATAATCTCGATATCATCGCCAGTTTGTGTGTTTACTGGCTGAGCTAGCTTTTTATATTCTATGCCTTCATCGTAGTTTTTAGCGCAAGATAAGGTAGGCAGTAAGACTAAAAGTGTCAGTAGGCTAAAGCGTTTAATTAGTTTCATGTAATGATTTCCTTTAATGTACTTTTTATACGACCGAACTAAGGTCGGAAAATTTCATATTATTACAGTTTGTTTTTATTGATTATGCCATATCCCAGAAACACAAAAGGCTGCAAGTGCAGCCTTTTGTTCACAAAGTATAACGAGTTGTTATTACTTCATCTGAGCAATGTAGTTTGCTACCGCTGCCATTTCAGCTGCAGACATTTTGCTAGCAACTAAACGCATCATTTTGTTGTTGTCGTTAGCACGTGTGCCATCGCGGAAAGCCGTTAGCTGTGCAATAGTGTAAGTTGCATGCTGACCTGCTAATGTTGGGAATTTAGCTGCTGGGTTACCAGATCCGCTTGGTCCATGACAACCCATGCAAGCTGGAAGACCTTTAGTCATATCTCCACCGCGGTATATATCTTTACCTAGTGCTACTTTGCTATCGTCAGCTGTAGCTGCAGTGCTTTCTTTGCTTGCGAAGAAAGCAGCTACGTTTGCAACGTCTTCATCAGTAGCCAAAGTAGCTGCCATACCAGTCATAGTCGGATCCTGGCGAGCACCACTCTTATAATCGTTTAATTGCTTAGCAAGATATTGTGCATGCTGACCTGCTAACTTAGGGAACATATCTACAACACTGTTGCCGTCAGGCATGTGGCAGCCAGCACAAATTGCGCCTGCTGTAGCTTCGCCAGCGGCCAGGTCGGCAGCAGAAGCAGATGCATTTAGGCCAAGAGCAAGGCCTGCGATTGCAATCAGAGATTTGAAATTCATTGTTTGTCTTCTCCAAACGATTTTATGTAGCTAGTAATACTAGCAGTCAAAATTATATGTAGCCCTAAACTCATAATGAGCGATAGGCAAAAAGTGGCGCAAGTCTACACCAGAACAGCCCTTTCAGCAATTTTGCGTGGTTAATTATACATGGGTGATTTGTAGTAAAATTCGCCGTGGCGCAGCAAGATTGGTAGTATGCGCCGAGATTTGAGTAATTTTATTATTTTCACTGTTATATTTCTCATCAGCCTTATATCTGATGAGCATATTGGATTAGCTAATGGTCAATTATTATCGTCGGGCAAGCTTTTTAACCAGCGCCAGTCAGGCATCGCAATTTCCTGAGTTAAATGGGCTGGAGGTGGCATTTGCAGGGCGTTCCAACGCCGGAAAATCCAGTGCAATTAATACCTTATGCGACCAGAAGGCGCTAGCTCGTGTCAGTAAAACACCAGGACGTACTCAGTTAATTAACTTTTTTGGGCTGGACGAGCAGCGTTCATTAGTTGATTTGCCTGGCTATGGTTACGCCAAAGTGCCAGAAAAGGTGCGTCGTGAATGGCAGAAGCTAATGGAGTCTTACTTAGGTAAGCGTCAACAGTTGACTGGCCTGGTGGTTATTATGGATATTCGGCATCCATTAAAGGAATATGACATACAAATGCTTGAGTGGTGTGAGCAAATGCAGACACCTGTACATGTTTTGCTCACCAAGGCAGATAAGCTAAAGAAAGGCCCTGCGAGTAACCAGGTACTTATGGTAAAAAAAGAGATTGCAAAGGCAGGCTTTGATGTAACGGTACAAATGTTCTCTGCCTTGAAAAAAACCGGCTTAGAAGAGCTGCAAGCTGTCCTTGATGGCTGGTTTCAGCTGTCTTTTGAAGATTAGTATGAATAAATTAGAGACAAAAAAAACCCAACCACCAGGGTAGTGGTTGGGATTAACATAGAGACCGGCTTGGGGAGGCTGGTCTCAAACTTGCTCGTCCAGGGAGGCGAACGAGCTTGCGCCGGGCTTTAGCGCAATTCGAAAAAAACGTTTCTACTATGTATGAGTAAAGCTTAATTTGTAGGCTTGTCAAAATAGTAATGATGAGTGGCATAAGCATTTTATGCTGTATATAAAGGACATTAGGCCTATGTTCTCAAGCCTAATGTTAATGATTTTTTAAACTAGTCGCGCTATATGATTGTTATTTAGCAGTATTCTTTGAATGCTTTTTTAACAAAATTAATGTGCTTCATCCCAGTTACTGCCAATCCCTATATCTACAAGTAAAGGTACATTCAGATCAGCGGCAGATTCCATCTCTGTATGCAGTAATTTGCTGAGTGCCTCGACCTGATTTTTAGCCACTTCAAATACCAGCTCATCGTGTACCTGCATAATCATTAAGGCATTAATATCTGATTCTTGTAGTTTGTTATGCACCATAATCATGGCGCGCTTAATAATATCCGCTGCCGTACCCTGCATGGGTGCATTGATTGCGGTACGCTCTGCATACTGGCGACGTTGTCCATTTCGGGAATTAATTTCGGGTAGATACAAACGTCGACCAAATAAGGTTTCAACATAGCCTGTTTCATGGGCCTGTTCGCGGGTGCTATCCATATAGTCTTTAACGCCGGGATAACGCTCAAAATAAAGATCGATATAATCCTGTGCCTGATAGCGCGTTACATTTAATTGTTTGGCCAGGCCAAAAGCAGACATGCCATAGATTAAACCGAAGTTAATTGCCTTTGCAGCGCGGCGTTGCTCGGTTTCTACTTTATCGAGTGGCACATCAAAAACTTCGGCGGCGGTGGCACGGTGAATATCTTTGCCATCACGGAAGGCAGTTAGCAAACTTTCATCTGCGGATAAATGCGCCATTATGCGCAGCTCTATCTGTGAGTAATCGGCCGCTAGAATGCAGTTGCCCTCGTCCGCCACAAAAGCCTGTCGAATACGACGACCTTCTTCGGAGCGAATGGGGATGTTTTGTAAATTTGGGTCACTCGATGACATACGCCCTGTCGCCGCACCGGTCTGGTTATAGCTGGTATGTACTCGGCCCGTATTGGCGTCAATCTGCAAAGGTAACTTATCGGTGTAGGTTGATTTTAATTTGCTCAAACCGCGATGTTCCAGAATAAGTTTGGGTAGAGGATAGCTTTCAGCCAATTCCTGTAATACGTCTTCAGCGGTTGATGGCTGGCCTTTTGGGGTTTTACGAATAACGGGCAATTCGAGTTTTTCAAAGAAAATAGCCTGAATCTGCTTGGGTGAACCCAAATTAAACTCTTCACCTGCCTCTGTGTAAGCCTGCTGTTCCAGCTCGGCTAAGCGCTCTGTTATCTGGTGGCTCTGGTCCGCCAGCATTTGTGCATCGACTTTTACACCATTACGCTCAATGTGCTGCAATATCGGTAGTAGTGGCAGTTCGATTTCTTTATATACTTTTTGCAGTGATGGTTCGGCCTCTAATAGTGAGCTGATGTGCTGATGCAGGCGCAAGGTAATGTCGGCATCTTCAGCGGCATAAGGGCCGGCCTTTTCCAGATCAATCTGATTAAAAGTGAGCTGTTTAGCGCCCTTGCCTGCGATCTCTTCAAAATGTACTGTGTCGGTATTCAGAAAACGACTGGCCATACTGTCCATATCATGCCGCTTGGTGGAGTCTAAAACGTATGATTCTAGTAGCGTGTCATCGCTAATGCCCTGCATTTGAATGCCGTGGTTCTGCAGCACATGTGCATCGTATTTCAGGTTTTGACCAAGCTTTCCTTTGCTAGCATCCTCGAGCAATGGTTTTAGACTACCGAGTACAATGTCTTCAGAGAGTTGCTGCGGTGCGCCTTCGTAATCATGGCCGAAAGGTACATATGCCGCCTTACCCGGTTCCATTGAAAAGGATACACCTACTACTTTTGCCTTCATATAATCCAGACTGGTGGTTTCCGTATCAAAGGCGAAGACATCGGATTCTTTAAGCTGAGTCAGCCAAGCGTCAAATTCGGTCTGTGTGAGTACGGTTTGATAATCTGTTTCTACCTGCGGAGTAGTGGCTACAGTGGAGGTGCTGTCTGTGCCACCAAGCTCGGAAAGCCAGGTTTTCAGTTCATATTCGGAATATAGCTCTCGCAGAGCCTCAGTGTTTGCGGGTTGGAGATTGAGCTCTTCGTGCGTCTGTTCCAGCTCTAGATCGCAGACAATGGTAGCAAGCTGATAAGACAGCGGCAATTGTTCCAGTCCGTCGCGTAAATACTCCCCTACCTTTCCCTTAAATTCATCGGCATGGGCAATAATATTATCGACCGATTCATATTCATTTAGCCACTTAACTGCGGTCTTTGGGCCTACTTTATTTATCCCGGGAATATTGTCCGCACTGTCACCAATGAGAGCGAGATAGTCGATGATTTTTTCTGGTGGCACACCAAATTTTTCCAGCACGCTGTCCGGTGTGCTGATGTGATTATTCATTGTGTTGATAAGGCTTATTTTATCTGTCACTAGCTGTGCTAAATCTTTATCACCAGTAGAGATTAATACATCATATCCTGCAGCTGCGGCTCGCTGTGCGAGGGTACCGAGCACATCGTCGGCCTCCACATTGGGCACTACTATGCGGGGATAACCCAGAGCATCGACTAGTTGATGAATGGGTTCTATCTGTGTACGTAAGTCATCCGGCATGGGTGGACGATTCGCCTTGTACTCTTTATACATGTCGTTACGAAAGGTCTTGCCCTTGGCATCAAACACCACGGCCATATGTTCTGGCTGATAATCCTGCACCAATTTTTTCAGCATATTCACAACACCATAAATGGCGCCGGTTGGCTGACCTTTAGATGATACTAAAGGGGGTAAGGCATGAAATGCCCGAAATAAATAAGAAGAACCATCAACTAAAATTAGAGGAGCTTTTTTTGCCATGCCTGTGCTATGCCTAGTAAGTTATGACCCTTAGTAAGGGCTTGTGCCAATGATGAGACGGCGTATTATGACATTAAAAAACCGTGAGCGGAGCGTGGATGAATAAAAAGCAGTACGAAGAAATTTCAGATAAAAGTCAGCAAATGGATAGACGAGTAGACACGGAGCTAAACCGTGAGTCCTGGCGTGTCTTTAAGATAATGGCTGAGTTTGTAGAGGGCTTTGAGCAGTTATGTCACATAAAGCCAGCGGTGAGCATATTTGGTTCCGCAAGGCTAACGGAAGAAAGCCCGCATTATAAAAATGCACAGCAAGTGGCCAGACTGTTATCGGACGCGGGTTTCTCCATTATTTCTGGCGGTGGTCCAGGTATTATGGAAGCCGCAAATCGTGGTGGTGCAGAAGGTAAATCTGTCAGTGTCGGTTTAAATATAGAGTTACCAAGGGAACAGGTGCCAAATAAATATCAGGAATTGAGTTTAAACTTTAGTCACTTTTTTACGCGTAAAGTTATGTTTGTAAAGTATGCGTCTGCCTATGTCGTCTGTCCCGGTGGCTTTGGAACTTTAGATGAATTGGCAGAGATGTTAACGCTGATGCAAACCGGTAAAACACCTAAAATTCCCGTGATATTAATGAATACTCAGTTTTGGCAACCATTATTAGACTGGTTTAAAAATACCTTACTTGCAGAGGACATGATTAGGGAAAAAGAATTAAACGCACTTAAAGTAGTTGATACACCAGAACAGGTAATGGAAGAAATTTTGATGTTTTACAAAGATAGAGACATACGTCCAACCCATGAAGAGATGGATAAATTGTTACATCTTTAATGTTCTGGACGAATTAAAGATTGCGCCAAGGTATAGAGGCTTCTGTTACAGAATAATAAAGATGCATACTCTATATACCAGGTAAATTTCTTAAGAAGATTTTTGATGGCGCCATATATCGTAGCACTCAAGGCCACAAAAATAAGCGACATAATCTGCGGCTTCAGGAATTTCGTTTTCAGACAATGGAATAGACTTAAGGCAAAGCTCACAACTTAACAGTTGTTCATCATTGGGCAAACTGTCGTGTGAATGATCTTTATGAGATAAATAAGTACTGCTCAGGTGTGGTGTTTGATGAGACATAGCCAAACTCCTAAAAAACAAACCTCACCCACATTTTACCATTACAGTATGCATAACACTTATAGAAAGAAATGATGTGAATGCTTAAGTAAACAAATTAGTTTATGAGTAAATGCTGTCATTATTACTACGACGATACTCTCACGGGCTGCCAGTATCGGTAATCTGGGTTAGAATGTGCAAATGAGTTTACCCATAAACATGAAAATTGAGAACGTAGCTAATAAACTTGAGCAGTTTATAGACTGGACGGGACGAATGGTTTCGTGGCTAGTGCTTGCTATGGTAGTGGTTATGTTTTTAGTGGTTGTACTGCGTTATGTTTTTGATACAGGGTGGATAGCCCTACAGGAATCTATTTCTTATTTTCATTCGATTGTTTTCTTAATGGGTGCGGCATATACCCTGCAACAGGATGCCCATGTTCGTGTAGATATTTTTTATTCCCGATTAAGTGAAACAGGTAAAGCATGGATAAATTTACTGGGGCACATATTTATATTACTACCGGTTATGCTGTTTATTATCTGGATTAGTTGGCCATATGTAATGAATGCCTGGGAAGTAAAAGAGTCATCTCGAGAAGCTGGCGGATTACCCGGTGTCTATTTAATAAAAAGTTTAATTTTAGTTATGGCTTCGTTATTAATTGTGCAGGCTAGCGCCTTAAGTCTTCGCGCGATTTTACAGATTACAGGGAGTAAAGCGGCATAATGGATTACATGGCAATTTGGTTGTTTGCGTGTGTGTTTGTGATGCTGCTCAGCGGTTACCCTGTTGCCTTTACACTAGCGGGAACCGCTTTGATATTTGCAGGTGTGGGTACTTATTTAGACGTATTTGATAGTGCGTTTTTAGAAGCCATGCCAAATCGCCTGTTTGGTATTATGATGAATCAGGTGCTGTTGGCGGTACCTCTGTTTGTCTTTATGGGCGTGATGTTAGAGCGTGCAAAGATTGCGGAAAATTTATTAGAAACGATGGCGCAATTATTTGGTTCATTGCGTGGTGGACTGGGAATATCCGTTACCATAGTTGGCATGTTGCTCGCAGCCAGTACAGGAATTGTGGGTGCCACAGTCGTTACCATGGGTTTGTTGTCTTTACCTACCATGTTAAAGCGCGGCTATGATCCGGCACTGGCATGCGGAACTATTTGTGCATCGGGAACATTAGGGCAAATAATTCCACCATCTATAGTATTAGTATTGTTGGGAGATGTTTTATCGTCGGCATATCAACAGGCTCAATTAGATATGGGTATTTTTAGCCCAGAAACATTGTCTGTAGGTGATTTATTTGTTGGTGCGCTTATACCAGGATTATTACTAGTAGCGTTATATATACTGTATATATTAGTCATG
>Ga0316204_10009622_pt1 | contig 12818 bp, 11 predicted proteins | sample 6monrhotite_MG_2_FD_205661 | JGI IMG/M metagenome (GOLD analysis project Ga0316204, IMG submission 205661) | Microbial mat bacterial communities from mineral coupon in-situ incubated in ocean water Damariscotta River, Maine, United States -... | ecosystem: Environmental > Aquatic > Marine >...
CTGGTTTGAAATGTCACACATTTGGCGCAAGCCTGTCACGACGAGCCACTTGGCTTGGCCCCGCCCGGTTATTGCACTTGACGCAAGAGGACGAATCGCTTATTCAGCGCTGCATCCAGCCGAAAAGGCGGATATTTTTGAACCGATCATAAAGATTCCGGGGGCAAATGGCCCTTGAGAAATATAAGGATAAAGATCATGGCTCGCGTATGTGAACTAACCGGCAAGAAAGTAATGTCTGGCAACAACGTGTCTCACGCACACAATAAAACCCGTCGCCGCTTCCTGCCAAACCTGACCAAAGCTACTTTGATGTCTGATGTTCTTGGACGTTCTATCAGCTTCCGTATCTCAACCCACGCGCTGCGTTCTGTTGAGCATAACGACGGCCTTGATAATTTTCTGGTGAAAGCGCGCGATGGTGATTTGTCTGCTTCTGCTCTCAAAATCAAGAAAGAGATCAAGAAAAAGCGGGCTGCCGCTGCTGCATAAGCCTTTGCGGGTACTGTAAGAATTCTAAAACGCCGCGCCTTCCGGGTGCGGCGTTTTTATTTGTGTGAAACGGTTTTTTTGGCGCGGAAGCCCTAAGGTTTCCAGTCAAAAACCATTAGCAGCGTGCGCTGCATTGGATTGAAATTATCATCCGACATCATATAAAGCCGCACGGTTCCGTCCACCAAAACTTCAATATCCAGCGCTTCCATATTATCAACCGATACCGGGTCAGCAAGATGCGCAAGCTCAGTACCCACAAGGGTTTCCCCGCTTGCAATCTCGGCAGCTGTAAGGTGCATTACCTTCACTGAAACCCCGTCCAGCTGCGAATAATGCCGCATCAATAACAGGATATCACCGTCCGGCAATGTTGCTGCATCCGTGGGAGAATAATTTTTTGACGGCATAAAGCGACGGGTTTCTGCGATTTTTTCATCGGCGATCCAAACCGGTAGCGTGTTTTTCTGGTCCAGTCCGTGTTCGGCAAACATCATTAATCTGCCTCCGGGAAGCATCGTCATTGCTTCAATACCACCATTATTGGAAAGCACGCTCAGGTCAACCAACTGATTATATCCCGCCAGTCGGTTCGCCCCGCCAATCTGGTCAACCTCAAGAATGCGGTGGTTTTGCTCAAGCCCCACGAGAAACCCGGTGCCCACCCGCAGCAAGCTTTCGGCGTCATAATCCATTTTAGTTGCAGACCCTGCGCCTTTTTCAAAAGGATACAACAGCCCGCCAGTGAATAATTCGGTCGCTGCTATATTCAGCCCGGCTTCCAGCCAGTCCCCTTTGTCATTCAGCACCGTAATTGATTTGGCGTCGTCGCCCAGAACCAGTGCTGACCAACCACCAAAATCAGGGCTTTCGCTTGTTAAGGCCCAGCCGCCCACATAGGTAAGCGCACCAGCTTTGCGCGCAGTGGGGTCTTCCCGATTAAAAGCTATTGCCTCTGCATTAATTTCGGTAATAAAAGGTCCGTTTTCAATCGCCCGCGCAGTCCAGCCACTGCCGATATAGCTGGAAACCCCCGCCGCAACTGTTACACCAAAAATTAGCAGTATTATTATTTTATTACGCATCCGAAATTAAATCCTTTTGTTTTTATTCAACGCATTCTTCGGGGCTTTGGAAGGGTTTCTGAAAACAGTTCCGCTAGCTGTTCTGTCATCGCGCCGCCAAGCTGCTCGGCATCCAGAATGGTAACCGCACGCTGGTAATAACGGGTTACATCATGGCCAATGCCAATTGCGATCAGTTCCACTGGTGAGCGCGATTCTATCCATTTTATGACTTGTCGTAAGTGATTTTCCAAATATGTACCTGAATTAACCGATAATGTGCTGTCATCAACTGGTGCACCGTCTGAAATCACCATCAGAATGCGTCGTTCTTCCGTCCTGCTCATCAACCGGTTGTGCGCCCACATCAAGGCTTCACCGTCGATGTTTTCTTTCAGCAGGCCTTCCCGCATCATCAAACCCAAATTGCGCCGGGCGCGCCGCCACGGGCTGTCTGCGGTTTTATAAATAATATGCCGCAGGTCATTCAGCCGTCCCGGTTTTTGCGGTCGTCCGGCCTGCAACCATTTTTCGCGGGATTGCCCGCCCTTCCACGCTTTAGTGGTAAAGCCAAGAATTTCAACCTTCACGCCGCAGCGCTCCAGCGTGCGCGAAAGAATGTCGGCCGAAATCGCAGCTATAGAAATAGGCCTGCCACGCATTGAGCCCGAATTATCCAGAAGCAACGTTACCACCGTATCTTTAAATTCCGTATCGGATTCGAGCTTGTAAGAAAGCGGCCGCAGCGGGTCTGTCACCACACGCGACAAACGCCCGGCATCAAGCACTCCCTCTTCGAGGTCAAAGTTCCAGTGCCTGCGCTGCTGCGCCAAAAGTCGCCGCTGCAAACGGTTTGCAAGCTTTGAAACCGCCCCGGAAAGATGCGCCATCTGTTGGTCCAGATATTTTCGCAGGCGTTCCAGTTCCTCAACATCACATAGTTCTTCGGCTTTAATAACCTCATCAAATTCGGTGGCAAACATCTGATAAAACGGCGTGTCTGGCAGATTATCAAGGGGCCTGTTTGGCCGCCACGGCACCGCGCCTTCGTGCTTGCCTTCACCTGCTTCGGCTTCTGTATCGTCCATATCATCAAGCGCGGCCTCGCTTGAGGCATCATCGTCAGCGGTTTCACCTTCGCTATCTTCGCTCGATTCAGCACCGCTCGATTCGCCTTCGTCCCCTTCACCGTCTTCGCTGCTTGCATCGTCGGCGGCATCGCCTTCACCGTCATCCGGTTGCTGGTTTTGGTCTTCAGGGTCAACCGTGTTGCCGTCACCGTCGCCGATAAGATGCGATATCATGCTGCGGCTAATCACCGATAGAGCGCGCTGGTCTTCCACTTTATCATCCAGTGTGTCCAGCAGGTGCCCTATGCTTTCCTCCAGCCACTTGCGCTGGCCTTCTACTGCAAGCGTTGCCTCAGCTGGTGCTGGTTCACCCGTTAGACGTTCGCGCACCATAAGGCGCATCACGTCTGCCAAGCGCCCGTGTTCATCGTCGCTAGGGCGTGACAGGCCAGATTCCAACGCACGCTTCGCCTCCATCACAGCCAAATTGGCTTTTGTGCCGTCCATGTTGCGCGCGCCGATGGCCTCAAAGCGTGCAGTTTCAACGGCATCAAAAATCGCCTTTGAGAGCGTACCTGCAGGTGCCAGTTTACGGTGTAGTTTTTCGTCATGGTATCGGTGTTTCAGCGCGCAAGCATCTGCTTCGCCACGCATTTGTGCGATGCTTTCAGCCGTTACTTTATGCGGCAGGTGGGATATGCGAGCCTCGCCGCTTGCCAACCCCGGCACGTCTGCCGTGAAGCGCACTTCCAGCTTTGCATCAGCTGATACCGCACGGGTAGCGCAGCCAACAGCCTGCTCAAAAATCTCGCGGTTTTTCTGGCTACCATCTGCCACAATGCCGACCCTTTACTCGCTTACTTACGCTGCTATTTAGCCAACCAACAAGTTAGAACCACTTTCCTTCAGGTCTTCCCCGAAGGAGCGCTGATAATATTCAGCCACAATCGCACGTTCTGCTTCATCACATTTATTGAGGAAGCTAACCCGGAAGCCAAAGCCAACATCACCAAAAATTGCAGCGTTCTGTGCCCATGTTAGCACCGTGCGCGGGCTCATAACGGTAGAGATATCACCCGCCATAAAGCCTGTACGGGAAAGATCAGCAACACACACCATGTTTTCAATAGTTTTACGGCCTTCTTCCGTTTGGTAAGCAGGCTCTTTCGCCAGCATAATTTCTGTTTCAGTAGCGTGCGGCAGGTAATTTAGCGTGGCAACAATGTTCCAGCGGTCCATTTGGCCCTGGTTAATTTGCTGTGTGCCGTGATAAAGCCCGGTGGTATCACCCAAGCCTACCGTATTGGCAGTCGCGAATATACGGAACGCAGGGTGCGGGCGAATCACACGGTTTTGGTCAAGCAATGTAAGCTTGCCTTCCACTTCCAAAATACGCTGGATCACAAACATCACATCAGGGCGGCCAGCATCATATTCATCAAACACCAGTGCCGTTGGGTTTTGCAACGCCCACGGCAACATACCTTCCTGAAATTCGGTTATCTGCTTGCCGTCGCGCACAACAATGGCGTCTTTGCCCACCAGATCAATTCGGCTAATATGGCTATCCAGATTTACCCGAATAGTTGGCCAGTTAAGGCGTGCAGCCACTTGCTCAATATGGGTTGATTTGCCGGTGCCGTGATACCCCTGTATCATCACGCGGCGATTGTGGCTAAAGCCCGCAAGGATCGCCAGCGTGGTATCATGGTCAAACACGTACGCATCATCAAGATCAGGCACATGCTCGGTGCGCTCGGCAAACGCCGGTACCTGCATATCAACATCAATACCAAACACATCACGAACCGACACGGTGTTTTCCGGCAGGTTCAAATTGGGCAAATTATCGGCCGCATTTGCGGTCATGGGGCTACCTCTTACCTTGAAACGACGCTATTTATTGGGTTAAGCGCCTATACTGACTTGATCCCGTATATAATAAGGGATTACTTCCTTTACCAGAAGCAGCAACTGCTGCAACCGTATGTTTTTATAATGTAGAAAGTAAGGCGATCATGGGCGAAGTCACCAAACTGATTGAAAATAAGCTAACCGCTGCGCTAACCCCCACCCATTTGGAGGTAATTGACGACAGTGAAAGCCACCGTGGGCACGCGGGGCATGACGGCAGCGGCGAGAGCCATTTTACCGTAATTATCAAATCAGAAGCTTTCCGGGGCAAAAACCGGGTAGCCCAGCAAAGGCTGGTAATGAGCGCCCTAAAAAAAGAACTGGCAGGGAAAATCCACGCGCTGGCGATTAAGGCGAGCACCCCTTAAAGGCAAACAAGTCATCTGTGTTGAAAGTTTATTAATGAAATATTTCTATAGAAACCTCTCTGTCACCCTCATACTGGCTTATGTTTTTTTACCGGCCGTCTTCGCAAAAGAACAGGTTGCGCCAATCACGAGCCAAACGCCCCTTGTCAGCGAGGCCAAAAAAATTGCATCCGCCTATAGTGATCTGGGTTGGTTTAACGGAACGATTTTGTTGGCTAAAAACGGCGAACCCATTTTTGAGGCGTCTTACGGACTGGCTAACAGAGAAAGCCAGACCCCCAACCAGCTTGATACCAAGTATAATCTTGGCTCAATAATGAAGCATTATACGGCTGTTCTTGTTCTGCAAAAGGTAGAAGATGGCACCCTAAACCTTGATGATACGCTGGACATCTTCCAATTAGGCTTCCCCCAAGATATTGCCGGCCGCATAACCATTCGCCAATTACTTCATCACCGATCCGGGTTTGCAGATATTTTCACGGCAGCTTACCGGGAAAACCAGCTAGCTTTTGATACTATTAGCAAGAAACTGGAGCTTCTAAAGAACGCACCGCTTGTTGCTGAACCGGATAGTAAATTTCACTATTCAAATTACGGGTATGTTGTTCTGGGTGCCATTCTTGAAAAAGCCACCGGCCAAACTTTTAAAAGCCTGTTGAAACAAAACATCTTTAACAGGCTTGGCTTGCAAAGCTCTGTTTACCCATACGACAAGACCGCAAAAAATCAGTCACTACGGTATAGCTTCAACCATGCGGGTGAACAAAAGCTGGTTGGTGTAACCGAACACCACAGCCCGGACGGCGGCATTGAAGCGACAGTCTCTGACGTTTTGGCCTTTTACCGGGCGCTGTTTTACAGTGACAAGCTTCTGTCTACACAGCAGCAAACCATTCGTGAATATTTTGCAATAGACGGCAAACACTGGGCTGCTTTTGGTGGCGGTGCCGGTGTTAGTACAGCGGTAGAGCTGGACCTTGAAAATAATTATCAGATTATAGTGCTGGCCAATTCTGACAATCTTGTCGCAGAACTGATTTCAGGCAGAATTTATTCTTATATCAAATCCGGAAGCTATGAAAACATAGCGCTGCCAGCCCATACTTATGCCTGGAAAAAATATCAGAGCATGCCTTTGCCGGCCTTTAAGGCTGATTTTAGCGCACTTTACAAAGCAGATGGTTATACGCAGTTCCTTGGCCGCACTTTGAATGAATTGGGCATGGCGCTGGTGAACAACAAACAGTGGGCTGAAGCGTTTGATATATTCGAAACTCTGGTGGCTTTGTATTCCGGCGCACCCCAAGTATATGACAGCTTGGCCTTCGCCTATTTTCAAAAAGGAGACACAAAACAAGCCGCATTGGCATTCAAAAAAGCACTAGCAATACAGGCTGATTTTTCTAGTGATTACAATGCTGATAATTACGGCATAAACAGTCCATAAGTTGAGGGCTTTTTCAGGCTAAAAGCTGGAAGAAAAATAGCGCACCGCACAGGGCTGTGCCAACCAGTGGAATGATGGCAGATACAGTGAAAACATCAGCAGAAACTTGTGCGCTATTTGCTGGTTCGCTTCCCGGTTTTCTATCGCGCCATTTGATAACAACAAGGCCCGCATTCACCAGTGTAAATACCGCCAATACAATAAAACTGGTTAACTGCGCTAACGTGGTAAGCGGCAACCACAAGGCAAAACCCAGCACCGCCGCCACAGTAAGGCTGGTGGCAATCACCGGTGTTTGTGTTACTTGCATTACGCGGCCAAGCCAAGCGTGAGCAATACCTTGGCGCGCCATGCCGTATATCACCCGTGACGCCATTATAATTTGCACCAGCGCCCCGTTAATAACCGCCACCAGGCTGATAAGGGCAATCAGACCCGGAGAAAACCCGCCCGCCTTCACAATAGCCGCCAGCGGCGCATCACTTGCAGCCAACACACTGGCTGGCACAGCATACAGCGCCACCAGTGCCACCAAAACGTACAGAATAATTGCTATACTGATCGCCGCTAAAATAGCCAGCGGCAGCATGCGGCGCGGGTTTTTAACCTCTTCCACCAGATTGACCATATCTTCAAATCCGATAAAGGCATAGAATGCGAGGAACGCGCCCAGTAAAACTCCGATTATTTCTGTGCCCGCAGGCAGTGCCAGTGCTGTGCTAATGTTTTGGGGTTCCGGTACCGCCAGCCCGGCATAGGCTACGTAAACCAAACCGCCGATTTCTGCGGCGGTTATAAGCGTTATCAAAAGTGCTGACTGTTTGATACCCCATGCTGCGATTGCGCCCAGCACAAGCACCAAAACCGTGATTGCCGCTGGCGCAGGAACCGACACAAAAACTGCCAAATACCCAGTGAAGCCATTAGCAATTGTAGCGGCAGATACAATGCCCGTAAGCACAACCAGCCAGCCAACAGTCCGTGCCAGATGCACACTGCCAAAGGCCTTTTCCACATACAGCGCCTCACCCGCACTTTTGGGGAAACGCGACGCCAGTTCCGAATAGGAAAGTGCGGTAAACGCAGCGATAAGCCCAGCAAGTAAAAAAGCATAAACAAGCTTGTCGCCTGCCAAGCCGGCCACCTTGCCAATAAGCACATAAACACCCGCCCCAACAATGGTGCCAAGCCCGTAAAAGGTAACGACCGGCAACGAAAGTGTGCGTTTCAGCGAAACAGGGCGGTGTTGCATCTATATCTCCGCATAAAGGCAGAGCCTGGCTCCAAGGCCCCAAACAAAAAGAAAATGACACATAGCTAATGTCATATGATATCTTTTATTCAAGGCTTTGGTTCTATCATATAAATTCCTGAGGGGGAAATCATGGGTCAGCTATTCAAAACATTTATAGCGGCATGTTTATTGGCGTGGGCGCCGACAGTTATACATGCCGAAGATAACACACTACAACTGGCAGAATTTCTGGATTTTGAAACTGTTGCCGGTCCGCAAATTTCGCCAGACGGCAAACAGATTATTTATACCCGGGGCTGGGTTGATAAAATGAAAGACCGGCGCGCCAATACGCTCTGGATCATGAATGCCGATGGCAGCAAAAACCGTCAGCTTGTAAAAGGCTTTGGCGCGCGCTGGTCGCCCGATGGCACACGCATTGCCTATGTGCAACTGGACGATACTAAAAAACCACAGATTTTTGTACGCTGGATGGACGCAGAAGGGGCCACCACACAAGTAACACGTGGTGCGCTTAGGGCACGCAGCATGGCCTGGTCACCAGACGGGACACAGATTGCCTTTGTATCGCGTATTCCGCACCCCACCAAATGGACCGTTAAATTACCCGCCCGCCCAAAGGGTGCCAAATGGACACCAAACCCGGAAATTATTGATACCTATCATTACCGGCAAGACCGGGTTGGATCCTACAACGACGAGCGTGACCATTTGTTTGTTGTGCCCGCTGAAGGCGGCACACCGCGCCAGCTAACCGAGGGGAACTGGAACGTAGGCGCGCGCAGAATCGGCGCCATTGCAACCCCGCCCAGCCTTAGCTGGTCACCGGATGGCAGCAAGATCGCGCTTGACGGCAATATGAGCGACGATTGGGAAATGAATTTCTTCACCTCTCATATCTACACAGTTGATGTGGCAACCCGTGAACTTACCGCCTTAACCGAGGGCGTAGGCTTTTGGACAAACGCGAACTTCTCACCAGACGGTAAAAAAATTACCTATGCAGGCGTTGCCGCATGGGACCGCACAGCACCCTTCGCAGACCTGTGGACAATGGATGCAGACGGCGGCAATAAAAATATGATCGCATCTGAACTGGCTGACGCGCCAAACAACCTGACATGGGCCGGTAGCGGGCGCGGTGTGTATTTCACCATGTCCAAAGAAGGATCCGTAAACACCTATCATGCCTCAATGAAAGGCAATGTTACGGCCATTACCAGCGGCATGCAGGTGCTGCGCTTCTCCAACGTCAGCGACAAAGGCGTTGCAGTTGGCACACTGGAAAGCTTCACCAACCCACGCGATGTTGTTCGCTTTAACATCAAAGACGGCAGCAAGGTCGTTGAATTAACCGATGTGAATGCTGATATTTTTGCAGGCAAGGATTTCGGCAGCGTTGAAGAGATTTGGTATACATCCTCAGAGGAAACCCGCGTGCAGGGCTGGATGCTTAAGCCGCCAGCGTTTGACGCCACAAAAAAATATCCACTGTTCCTGGCAATCCACGGCGGACCACACGCCATGTATAACGCGGGCTTTAGCTTTGCCCGGCTTGAGCAAGCCGCAAACGGCTATGTAGTGCTTTATACCAATCCGCGTGGGTCAACCGGCTACGGCATGGCGTTTGCCAATGCCATTCAGGACGCTTACCCCGGCCAGCGGGATTATGATGATCTGATGGCAGGCGTGGATACAGCGATTGGCAAAGGCTATGTAGATGCCAACCGCTTGTATGTTGAAGGCTGTTCGGGCGGCGGTGTGCTTACCACATGGATTGTGGGCCAAACCGACCGCTTCAAAGCCGCCGTGGCGCGCTGCCCGGTTGTGAACTGGATATCGATGGCAAATACCACCGATGTATCAGGTTGGGCATCAAATTTCTTCAAACCACGCTTCTGGGAAGACCCAACAAAGTGGCTGGAACATTCACCTATCATGCATGTGGGCAAAGTAAAAACACCGGTACTGCTGATGACAGGCGACAAAGACCTGCGCACACCCATCGCCCAAGCCGAAGAATATTACGGCGCGCTGAAACTGCTGGGCGTGCCCACCAAGCTGATCCCTATGCGCGGGGAGTATCACGGTACAGGCAGTATCCCGTCCAACTTCATGCGTACCCAGCTATACATCCGCAAATGGTTCGACGAACATACGCCTAAGACTGAAACAGCAGAATAAACTGTATCTAACCGGGCTGCGACCATCTGTGCCGCAGCCCGTACTTTCTATAAAAGCTGCGCTGCCATAACGATGGTGGCAACCAAACCTACCATGAAAGACAATATCCTCAGGCCCGGCACCTTCATAATATAGATGGGCGCATGGACAACTTTCGACCAAAAGAACACAGCCGCAGCTCCTGCTGTAACCGGACCGGTTTGACCAGAAGCCACCACCGCCAAGGTTACCGCTGCAAACGGCACCAGTGTTTCAATCGCGTTCATATGTGACCGGTAAGCACGGTGCGCCCATTCTATATCGAACGGATCATCGCCGGGCAGCGGATCAACAAAAACGCGCACCCAGCCAATTCTGCGAATACGCACAAATGCATAAGGCATCCAAAGCATGGCAGTCCAGATGGCGGTTAGAGCGAGCCAATAAAGCTCTGCAGGTACGGTAACGGTCATTTCGTCTCTCCTAAAATTATATAGCACCCCGGCCTTGACTGGTGCGTTAAGCAGAAGATAAGTTGTCCATAAATGAAATAACACTGATCAAAAATGATCATTATAGGTTCAATTTTGATACATGCATGACTGGGATGACATCCGGTACTTTCTGGCGGTGACCAAAGCTTCATCGTTGCGCACAGCCGCACTCGCACTGGGCGTTAGCCGGTCAACTGTCCTGCGCCGTATTACCGCACTGGAAGAGGCAGTTGGTGTACGGTTATTTGACCGACAACCCACCGGGTATTTAACCACGCGAGCGGGTGAAAATTTGTTGGAAACCGCGCTTCAAATAGAAAGCCTTGCGCTGGATGCGGGCCGCCGTCTGGCGGGGCAGGATGATAATCTTTCAGGTACAATCCGGGTGGCTGTATCGGCTGCCCTCGTGGCCGGGCCGTTAGCTGACAGCCTCGCGCAGTTCGTGAAAAATCATCCCGATATTCGGTTAGAGTTACTCACCAGCTACGGCATGGCAAATTTGTTTCGGCGTGAAGCTGATGTAGCCATTCGCATTTCCAATGACCCGCCTGACGCACTGGTTGGCAGACGTCTGTTAACTGTGGCCCGGTCATGCTACGCAGCCTCTCGCACCATTACTGCAGGGCAATTAGCGGACAACCAGAAATGGATCGGCTGGTCAAGCAGTTCAGAAGCCACCCATTGGTATGATGAAACCGATTATCCGGCGATTGAAATGGGGACCATCATTGATGACCCTTTTGCAACGCTGGGCGCGGTACAGGCGGGTGTAGGCGTTGCTATCCTGCCATGCTTTATGGGTGATTTGGCACCGGGAATTAGCCGAATTCCGCCAGGAAAGCTGTTGCTGAAACAGGATATGTGGGTTTTAACTCACCGCGACTTGCGCAAAACCGCCCGCATTAGAGTGTTCACTGATTTTATTTCCAGCGCCATTTTGAAGCACAAAGACCTGTATGAGGGCAAACTGGCAAGCGGGTAACAAATAGCTGCCATAAGCCACTGCGGCGCTAAAAACGCTTGCGGGTCATTTGAGCACGGCTGTGCAGTATGCCGTAGGCGGCGATGGCTGCCAGCAGCATTGCCACCATGAAATCTGCTGTCGTAAAGTCTGTCATTATTCTTGTCCTTATTTCGATTTGGCTACATTCGCGCTGAAATAAGGCAAGCTCATGAAGAAAATAGGGTTAGATTATTGCAAGTTGGGCCTTTTTGCGCTGCAAGGCGCCTAGGGTTTTCACGCAGCTTAGTGCATTGCGGCTCTTCTCAAGGGCCTACTGCAATCCAATGGTGCCTCTCTCAAAAGAAAGCAGCGCGCCGAAGCGCACTGCTAAAGAACTTGCCGCTATGGCAACCCATAGAGAGCCGAGGCCCTCCACGCTATTAAGAAACTAGTTATGGCGCACAGTAGCCTTTCCAAGCGGCGGAGCAAACTTAGTGAGGTTAATGCCCTCCACTGCGGATTTATATTCATCGATGCTTGGCGTACGACCAAGAATGGTAGAAAGCACAACAACCGGCGTTGAGGCCAGCAAGGATTCGCCCTTTTTCTCGTCAGAATCTTCAACGACCCTGCCTTGAAACAAACGCGTCGAGGTCGCCAGAACCGTATCGCCTTTAGCAGCCTTTTCCTGATTACCCATACATAGGTTACAGCCAGGGCGTTCAAGATACATGATATTCTCATATTCGGTGCGTGCGTTGTTTTTTGGCACATCGTCATCAAATTCAAAACCTGCGTACTTCTGGAGAACAGCCCAGTCGCCCTCTGCCTTCAACTCGTCAACGATGTTGTAGGTTGGTGGTGCTACGACAAGCGGCGCGTTAAACTTAACTTCGCCTTCTTTCTCCAGGTTCTTGAGCATTTGAGCGATGATTTTCATATCGCCTTTATGAACCATACAAGACCCAACAAAGCCCAGATCTACCTGCTTCTCACCCTTATAGAATGAAACAGGGCGAATTGTATCGTGCGTATAGCGCTTGGATACATCCGCATTGTTCACATCCGGATCGGCGATCATAGGCTCAGAAATTGCGTCTAGGTCCACCACAAACTCTGCAAAATACTTGGCGTCTTCGTCTGGCGTAAGTGCCGGGTTTTCGCCAGAGCGAACTTCTTCAATTCGCTTGTCAGCTATATTGATCAGGCCCTGAAGGGTTTTGGCATCATTCTCCATGCCTTTATTAATCATGATCTGAATTCTGCTTTTAGCTATTTCAAGCGATTCGATCAGTGTTTCATCTTCAGAGATACAGATCGAAGCTTTTGCCTTCATCTCGGCAGACCAGTCAGTAAAGGTAAAAGCTTGGTCGGCAATCAACGTGCCAATGTGCACTTCAATAACGCGGCCCTGAAAGACGTTGTCGCCAAACTTCTTCAGCATCTGCGCTTGCGTTGCGTGCACCACATCACGGAAGTCCATGTGGTCTTTCATTTTTCCTTTAAAAGTAACTTTAACAGATTCAGGGATAGGCATTGTTGCTTCACCTGTTGCCAGTGCAAGTGCAACTGTTCCTGAATCCGCGCCAAAAGCCACACCTTTAG
>Ga0316204_10009623_pt1 | contig 12818 bp, 12 predicted proteins | sample 6monrhotite_MG_2_FD_205661 | JGI IMG/M metagenome (GOLD analysis project Ga0316204, IMG submission 205661) | Microbial mat bacterial communities from mineral coupon in-situ incubated in ocean water Damariscotta River, Maine, United States -... | ecosystem: Environmental > Aquatic > Marine >...
AGCTGGGCCTAACATTATTCAAGTTTGCGAGACAGACGCTACCTTTACTTGGGCTGCAATGGCAGAAGCTGAATCCTATGATGTATGGCTATTAGGTGAAAAATTCATGGAAATTGCGGGTAATACTACCGAAACGACCATGACATTGCCTATTGATGATTTCGAAGAAGATATTTGGTATGCAATTGCACCAAGAAATGATACCGAAGGTTGGGTAGGTCAAAGAACCGAAGCTCGTGTATATCCAGGAGGATTGTTAGACTGTGTATTAGGAGTTGATGACAACGAACTAGCTAATAGTGTTGTTTTATTCCCGAATCCAGCATCTAATGAATTCACTATTAATCTTGGAAGCTCTATCTCTAGTGATGTGAATATTACTGTTACAAACAGTCTTGGACAAACCATTCAGAAATTGAGCACTTCATCAACACAAACAACCGTTGATGTATCTAACTATAATACAGGAATTTACTTTGTGAGTATCAATACTGATACACAATCAACTACTAAGAAGTTGCTTATCAAATAAGGGAGCCTCCTAATTTTATATAATAGACCGCCTAAATTTATTTGGGCGGTCTTTTTTATTAATACCTTTGTAACAGGAAACAAATTCCTCTTGAATTTGTCTATATAATAGAATCTTAAGCCATGTACATCGAACAAATATATACAGGCTGCCTAGCCCAAGGAGCGTATTACATTGAAAGCAACGGAGAAGTTGCCATCATTGATCCTTTAAGAGAGGTCCTTCACTACATTCAGAAAGCAGATCGAAACAATGCTAAAATCAAATATATTTTTGAAACTCATTTTCACGCTGATTTTGTAAGTGGACATGTAACTTTGGCGAAAGAAACGGGAGCTTCCATCATTTTCGGGCCCACAGCACAACCTTCTTTCAAAGCAACAATTGCGAAGGATGGACAAGTATTCCAATTGGGCGATATCACCATTACAGCATTACACACGCCGGGTCATACTATGGAAAGTACAACGTATCTCCTAAAAGATAACACGGGTAAAGACTATTGTATTTTTACCGGAGACACTTTATTTCTTGGGGATGTAGGCCGTCCAGATTTGGCACAAAAGGCTGCCACCATGACACAAGAGCAACTCGCAGAAATTTTATTTGATAGCCTTCGGCTCAAGATAATGCCGCTAAGTGATGACGTTATTGTATACCCTGCGCATGGTGCTGGTTCTGCTTGTGGAAAAAATATGATGAAAGAAACGGTGGACACCCTGGGAAACCAAAAAAACATGAACTACGCCCTTAGAGCGGATATGACCAAAGAAGAATTTGTAAAAGAAGTGACGGACGGATTATTACCTCCTCCACTTTATTTTCCCCTTAATGTAAAGATGAACAAGGAAGGTTATGACGATATCGGAAACATACTCGAACGGGGGACTAAGGCTTTGACACCAGAAGCATTTGAAGCTGCTGCCAATGAAACAGGTGCCGTCGTATTAGATGTGCGGTCCACGAAAGATTTTATTCAAGGTCATGTGCCGCGATCTATTTTTATAGGTTTAGATGGTGGTTTTGCCCCATGGGTAGGCGCCTTAATCGCTGATGTTAAGCAACCGCTGTTGCTAATTACCGAGCCGGGCAGAGAAGAAGAAGCTGTGACCAGACTGTCTCGCGTAGGGTTTGATAAAACCTTTGGGTACTTAGATGGCGGAATAAATGCATGGACGCAAGCTGGCAAAGAAGTAGATACCCTTACGTCTATTTCTGCGGAAACATTTGAGAAGATCTTAGCCAACCCCAAAACGCCCGTATTCGATGTTAGAAAAGAGACCGAATTCGAAACCATGCATATAGAAAATGCCGTTAATACTCCCTTAAGTTTTCTAAATGATCACTTAGCCGAATTTCCTTCGGAAGAAACATTTTACATGTATTGCGCTGGTGGGTATCGCAGTGTAATTGCCGCTTCTATTCTGAAAAGCAGAGGCATTCATAATCTAGCGGAAGTTGCAGGTGGATTTGGAGCGATTAAAAACACTCAAGTTTCACTAAAAGAAGGGTTAGATTCAAAAGTTTCTTAAATCGGTTCACATTCGGTACACCCAATCCGACGGATTCATCTTTTTGGTATTCTGATACACCAGAAATTTTAGAACCGTTTTGCCGGTGCTTGCATTGGTAAAAACAGTTCCAATAGTTTGTTTCGTACGTACTTTATCTCCCTTCTTTACCTGTATGTTGACGATATTTTGATAGATGGTGATATAATTTCCGTGTTGGATATAAATGGCATTGTTTGCCCCTTTAATTTTCTGAATTTTTAGGACCTCTCCTTCAAAAACACTCCGTGCAATAGCGTTCTTCTCCGTGGCAATTTCAACGCCACTACAATACGTAGAGATATTCGCTAATTGCGGATGTCTTGTGGTTCCAAAACGCTTTACAACCACTCCTTTTTCCAAAGGCCAGGGAAGCTTCCCTTTATTGCTAGTAAAGCTTTTTGCTAATGCTTTTGCTTCGGCGGTAAGCGCGAAGGTTTCACTTGATTTCTTAACCGTAGTGGTCGTCCCAGATTTCTTATTGGAGGCTAGGATGGCTTCCTTGATGATTTTATCAATTTCTCGATCAATGCGATTGGCTTCTTTTTGCTTGGTTCTTATTTGAGTAGCAAACTTACCTTCATCTTTTTTCAAGCTAGCCACAAGCGCCTCCTGATTTCTTTTTTCCTTGTCTAATTCCTTCTTCGCGATCTTGTTTTCTGCAATCAGCGCTTCTTTGTCTTTTTTCTGCTGAATTAAGCTCTCGTTTAGCAGCTGTAATTCTGCCGTTTTGGCCCTAATATTCTCCCCCTGCTTTTTTCGATGCTGAGTATATTGTTTCATATACTGAACCCGCTTATAGGCTTGTAAAAAGTTTTCCGAAGAAAACAAAAACATAATTCTACTTTGATCACTTTTACTTTTGTAGGACTTGTCAATCATCGCGGCATAATCCTCACGAAGCGTTGAAAGGTCCTCTCTTAGTTGATCAATAGTGGTCAAATTACTATTAATTTCTCGCGTAAGTAGATTCGCCTGTTGGTTGGTCACACGAATTAAATTTTGTCGTGAAACTATGCGCTGATCCAAATCTTCCACCTCAGCCAGAATGCTTTTCTTGGTGCCCTGTGTCTTAAACAAGAGCTGATTAATCTGCTTTATTTCCTCTAAGATGGCCTGTCTTCTTGCCTCCAATTCCTGTTGTTTCTTAGACTGTGCCTGGACAGGAAGCGCCATAAAGAAACAGAACAAAAAAAGTATACATGGTGTGATCTTTCTCATCTACTCAACTTGATTTTTTCGTATCCTGCTGGAATTTTAAAATTAAAATTCAAGTTTACATTCAAATCTATGTTTTTATACTTCACGTCAATTGCGGTGTTACTCCCCGCTTCGGATGACTTAATGAAAATTTCTTCTGGGAAATAGCTTTCATTAATTTTTTGGTACGGTCCGTATTGGAGCGACAGTACTCGATCGTCATTGGGCTGTGCTAATGATGCGGTAAATACCTTAAAGTTTTCTGGATTTAAAAGAAGTGAGTGGATAAAATTTGAGGGTTGACTTTTTGGCTCCAATTGATATTTATTTTGGTTAACTCGAGCGTTATAGCTGTTTTTGTTCAAACCAAAAATAGATTGTCCTAATAAAATAGCTTGCGTTTTTTCGAAATCTAAATCGGTCCCCAACCATTCGCTCAACAAAGTGAAATCACCATCAAAATAGGTGTTCGAAATAGTTTCGTAATAACTAACCTGCTCTGGTGTAATCATCACTTTCGCCAAGGTGATGCCCAATATAGATGCCTTTATCCATATCGTTTCATCTTTTTTAATGCGAAGACTCACTGTAATACTTTGCTCCTTTTTCTCGTCTTGATAGACCACCTGTACTCGGGAAGCGAGGGTGTTAAATTTAGGCGAAGCTGCATTGTGTGTAGCGATAATACGTTCACCTTTTAACCCACTATCCGCTCGCACGGCTCCTGCAACCGTCTTAGTTCCTTTACAAGCGCTAAACAACACCAAAACTATCAATAATAGTATGTGATTGATATGACGCATTAATTCGGAATATTTAATTGTAGTGCCCTTTTCTCCCATTCAGTAGCCTTATTCGTATCTCCTTTTTGCTCGTTCGCCAATTGTAACTGAACATAAAAATCACGTTCCATTTTAGGATCTTCCAAGATAAAATCGAGCCCCATTTCTAGGCTTTCAATAGCCACGTCGTATTTTTGAAGTCCATTACTTGCAACCCCATTTAATAAGTATAATATCGCTTGCGCTGGGAAGGTCCCTAATGCCTTCTCACTCAATCTAGAAGCATCATTAAAAGCTTCGGCCTCAATCTGCAACAACAAGGTATTCTTAATAAGGCTAAAATTATCCTCATCTAAAGCAGCACCTTTTTCATAAAACCTTAGCGCACTAACCTTATCCTCTTTTCCTAAAAAATATGCTCCAATTTGCTCGTAAACCTGTCCGTTGCCATCTGTAGCAAACTGGGAGATTACGACGTCTAGTTGCGACTCGAATTGAGGGTTTTCTTGTACGAAGCTTAAAAAATCTTCCAAGACTTTATACTTACTCTTATTTTCAATTTGTGTGGACTTAAATACAATATTCATCGAAGAAATAGCCGCTTCGCTATTGCCCATATCTAAGTAGAACTTATACAGCGCCAAATGTGCCAGCTCAGAATTCGGCTGATTTTTAACAAGGTCTTGGGCCGTTTGAAAAGCCTTTTCTGTGTCTCCTTGCGAGCTATACAAAAAAATCAAATTAAGATAATCCTGTTCGTTTTTGGGGTTTTGGTCAATTTTGGTTTCTAGACTTTCAATTGCACCTTTGCTATTGCCCGTAACACTATAAATACGACGCCTCAAAGCATTTCTATAGGTGCTTTCTCCCCAACTTTCGTCCAATTCATCCAACAGTTCTAGGGCTTCATCATATTGTTTGGTACGCTGGTACAGGTTTGCTAGGTCTTCCTTATAATCTGGGTCAATGACCAATAATTTTTTAACCAATGGTATCGCCTTGTCATAATTTCGTTGAAGGTAATAAAGATCATATAGTGCCTCCATCACATCCATTCGATCCCCTTGAAAGGCAATCACCTTTTGAAAATTTTCTTCGGCCTGATCATATCTTTTTAAAAACGTCAAGTTTTTCCCGGTTTCAAAAAAAACCACAGCCTCTTGTTCTGGGTCTTTCTTAGCTGCATTTTCAGCCTTTTTAAGAGCATTTAGGGCCAATTCGTAGTTCTCTATTCCCTTTTGCTTTAAAGCCTCAAAGAAATGTTCTTGGAACTCGTCAGACACATTGCCAAGATCATCCGTAGGTTCCAATCCGGTATCCTGCGCTATTGCGCAATAGGATGCGCAAAGCATTCCGAAGAAAAAAAAGCAAAAAAAGGTATTACGGTTCATAACGTATTTATAACGGTCTTTTGTAATGGCTATTTCAATTCCGAATAGTCTCCAATACTTACATTCGTGAATTTGGCGTCAAAAATGGCATGATTTCCAATCATTGCGTTGTCTAAAGTAGCATTTTTAATAAGCGCTTGTTCCTGAATTATACTATTCTTAACGGTACTGTCTTCAATTATTGTGCCTTTTCCAATTGAAACATGCGGTCCAATGGTAGCATTTTTAAGTACCACATTATCTGCGATGCAACAAGGTGGTACGATGGTGCTATTGTCAAGTTGTATTTTTTCTGAAATAAGGGGTGCTCCACTCGCCGCTAAAAAGCCTAGCATACGCGCATTGGTCTCCACAGTCACTTCCTTGTTTCCACAATCCATCCATTCATCCACCGTGCCCGTTTTAAATATTTTTCCATTAGCCATCATGCGTTTGATACCGTCGTTAATTTGATATTCACCACCATTAATAATATTGTGATCCAGAACATATTGAAGCTCATTTTTTAATTCGCCCACCTCTTTAAAGTAGTAAATCCCAATGACCGCTTGGTCACTCACAAAGGTCTCAGGCTTTTCAACGAGCTCGGTAATCTCTTCTTTTTCGTTAAGATTGACCACCCCATAAGCCGAAGGGTTGTCCACTCTTTTTGTCCAAATAACGCTATCCGCATTTTTATCAAGATTGAAATCGGCCCGAATCAGCGTATCCGCATAAGCGATTACAGCAGGTCCAGATAAGGAAGGTTCTGCACACATAATGGCATGTCCCGTTCCTTTTGGCTCCAATTGTCGATAAATACTAGCTTTTGCCCCCAACCCAGCAGCTAACTCTTTAAGGCTTTCCACCACGGCATCCCCAAAAAAAGCGGGATCTCCCAGAATAAAGGCGATTTCTTCAATTTCTTCATTTAACACGCCAACGATGTCGGCAACCAATCGATGTACGATGGGTTTACCCGCTACAGGTATCAATGGTTTTGGCACGGTTAAGGTATGTGGGCGAAGTCGTGAACCACGGCCTGCCATTGGGACAATTATTTTCATCTTCAGATGATTTATTTATATGATTGTTATCTAAAATTCACTTTACTTATTTGGTGCCAGTGCTTCCAAATCCTCCAGCGCCTCGATCTGTTTCTGAAAGTGCGGTTACTACTTCCCACGCAGCACGTTCATGCCTGGCGATTACTAATTGTGCGATGCGTTCTCCATTTTCAATTACAAATTCTTCAGAAGAAAGATTGATTAATATCACCCCGATCTCACCTCGGTAATCTGCATCTATTGTGCCGGGTGCATTTAGTACCGTAATGCCTTTCTTAGCCGCTAAACCACTTCTTGGGCGCACTTGGGCTTCATAACCCACTGGTAATTCAATAAAAAGACCGGTTTTCACAATGGTTCTTGCCATTGGAGCTAATGGAATGGAAGTATTAATGTGGGCTCTCAAATCCATTCCCGCAGAAGCGAGCGTTTCATAATGGGGTACATCGTGCGTAGATGTATTGATAATCTTTATACTTGTGGTATTCATGGTTTTTGGTCGTGCTTAGTTTTAACTTAATGCTCTTCGTCAGTCTTATTTACTCCTGGGTAAGCAATCATGGGTCTGCGTTCCATATTTGAAAGTTTTACATACTTAACTTCATTGTTGAGCTCATAACTTAGTACTGCTTCGTCATCGGCTAAACGAAACGGGAAAGACTCCGGAGGCGTATTTTGCGCCTCTTTGATGGGCTCCCCATCCATGATGACATCTGGTCGGGCTTTGTTCTTAAAATAGCCTACATATTGATCCACATATTGAGGGCTATTCTGCGCCTTTTCTATTTTATTTCTGAAGTAAATATGTAGCATTTCAACTTCTTCAGTGACACTTTTAATCCTCACATGCACATTGGTTCCTGAACCTGCTTCTTGCACTCCTGCCACCCAATCTTGATAAAAAACAGTTCCCAGCGTAAACGGTGGCTCTTGTTCAAATGTTGCGATGGTATCTTTACCTCCGGCACAGCTGAAGATACCTAACAGTAGAATAGCTATTAGTAGTGGTTTTGAAACTTGATTCTTTACTTTCATAGGCGTTTTTGAACTTGGTGTAGACAAGCTCCCATTTTTTATGGCAATTGACCCATCTACTACGCTTGTGGGTATGCTATCATTAAAATCAAAAGTCTTGCCATAAAGGTACAAAAAATGAACCCCTACCTAAAGAAAAGACCTTATAGGTTTTTCATCCTATAAGGTCTTTGAAAAGTTCAAGTTGAGACAGCAGTCTCTCCTTTATTATCTCTTGTGCATTTAATTATCCTGCCAAAGCTTCTGCACCACCAACGATCTCTAAAATTTCATTGGTAATAGATGCTTGACGCGCTTTGTTATACTGAAGTTTCAATTGGTCGCGCAATTCAGTTGCGTTATCAGTTGCCTTGTGCATCGCCGTCATACGCGCACCGTGTTCACTAGCAACACTATCTCGAAGGGCTTTAAACAATTGAGTTTTTAAACTCTTCGGAATTAATTCGTTCACAATCTTTGCTTTCGACGGCTCGAAAATATAATCTGCGTTGGCGGTTGTATCTGCTGCCACATTTTCTTTGGATGGAACAATAGGTAAGAATTGTTCGTGCATCACGATTTGAGTCGCTGCATTTTTAAACTTGTTGTAAATCAATACAATTTTGTCGTAAGCGCCTTGTTCAAATAAATCCATTATTTTCTGAGCAATCACAGCTGTGTTATCAAAGCTGAGTTCGTCAAAGATCTGGTTGTTATTTTCAATAACCGTTTCTGTCTTTCCTAAAAGATCATTTCCTTTTTTCCCGAGGGTAAAAAAGTCTACTTGTTTTCCGGCATAGGTTTCTTCTAAAGATTGCCTTGCGTCCTTGACAATATTACTATTGAAAGCTCCAGCCAAACCACGATTAGAAGTAATGGCAACTACCAATACTTTCTTTACCTCGCGTTCATCGGCAAATTTACTTCCGCTATCTGCATCCAGGGTTGCGCTTAAATTTTGCAACAAAGCCGTTAACGCATCTGCATAAGGTCGCATAGCGGTAATAGCATCCTGAGCTTTTTTCAACTTCGCAGCAGATACCATTTTCATGGCACTAGTAATTTGCATCGTTGATCCTACGGACGATATTCTATTTCGTATTTCCTTAAGATTAGCCATAGTCTCTTTATCTGAGTGTTAGCTTGATACCTCTCGGCCCTCACAAGGAGGGCCTTAAGAATATATACTGTTAATTGTATCTTGACGATAAGTCTTTACAAACTGTTGTAAGCACGTCAATAACTTCATCTGTTAATTTACCAGACTTTAGGGTGTCTAAGGTGTCTCTGTGCTTTGCATTCAAGAATTCAATGTAATTTCTTTCGAATTCTTTTATTTTATTTACTGGAACAGCACGCAATAAGTTCTTTGAACCAGCGTAGATAATTGCTACTTGATCTTCTACCGTAAAAGGATCATTCTGCGCTTGCTTCAAAATTTCCACATTGCGCTTTCCTTTTTCAATTACGTTCATAGTAGCAGCATCCAAGTCGCTACCAAACTTAGCAAATGCTTCCAATTCACGGAATTGTGCTTGGTCTAATTTCAATGTACCGGCTACTTTCTTCATGGATTTAATTTGAGCGTTACCACCCACACGAGATACCGAAATACCTACGTTAATCGCGGGACGAACCCCTGCGTTAAATAAATCCGATTCCAAGAAGATCTGTCCATCCGTAATCGAAATTACGTTGGTAGGAATATAAGCAGATACATCACCTGCTTGTGTTTCAATAATTGGAAGTGCCGTTAGAGAACCTCCTCCTTTTACCATACCTTTTAAAGATTCTGGTAAGTCGTTCATACTTTGCGCAATAGCATCATCCGCAATTACTTTCGCAGAGCGCTCTAATAATCTTGAGTGCAAGTAGAAAACATCCCCGGGATATGCCTCACGTCCCGGTGGACGACGTAATAACAAAGATACCTCACGATAGGCAACCGCTTGTTTTGATAAATCATCAAAAATAATCAAAGCTGGCCTTCCCGTATCACGGAAGTACTCACCAATGGCAGCACCTGCGAAAGGAGCATAAACTTGCATTGGAGCAGGATCAGAAGCATTAGCAGCTACGATTGTGGTATAAGCCATCGCACCTTTATCTTCTAAAACTTTAGCGATGTTAGCCACCGTAGAAGCTTTCTGACCAATGGCCACATAAATACAATATACTGGTTCCCCAGCATCGTAAAATTCTTTCTGGTTCAAAATGGTATCGATACAAACGGTTGTTTTACCTGTTTGACGATCACCAATCACCAATTCACGTTGTCCTCTTCCCACTGGAATCATCGCGTCAATCGACTTAATCCCTGTTTGAAGTGGCTCGGTTACTGGCTGACGATAAATTACCCCTGGTGCTTTACGCTCCAATGGCATTTCGTATGTTTTACCTTCAATAGCTCCTTTACCATCGATAGGTTGGCCTAAAGTGTTTACCACACGTCCGGTAATTCCTTCACCAACATTAATAGAAGCAATACGTGAGGTACGCTTCACAGTAGATCCTTCTTTTACTCCAACAGAAGCACCTAACAATACAATACCTACGTTATCTTCTTCAAGGTTTAGTACAATACCTTCTAATCCGCCATCGAATTCTACTAACTCTCCATATTGAGCGTTAGCTAATCCGTAAGCCCGTACAATACCATCACCTACGGTTAATACAGTTCCTACTTCGTCTAATGAAGCGCTTGCTTCAAATCCTGAAAGTTGTTGCTTTAAAATTGCTGAAACTTCAGCTGGTTTAACTTCTGCCATTTTCTTTAGATTTTAGACTTTAGATATGAGTTTTATAGTAACTCCTCTAAAAACCTATTATAATGATTTACTAAATTCTCTTTTAATATTTCCTAATTGGTTTGCGATACTCGCGTCGTATTGTAAATCTCCCACACGAAGAATAAAACCTCCAATGATTGATTCGTCAACACTGTTTTCAATAGTTACAAGGTCGCTTCCTGTAAGCTCTTTTACTTTAGCTAACACTTTCGCTTCCAAATCGCCCGTTAAAACAATTGCCGTTGTTACCTGAGCAACTTTAACTCCTTTTGCTTCGTTATATAACGAGATAAAGCTCTTAGCAACACCGCCTAGAATATTAGAACGCTTATTGTCCACTAATACCTTGACCAAGCCATGTGTTGTTTCAGACTGGTTTTTGAAAATTGCAAGGAGCGCTTCTTTTTTATCGTTGCCCTTGATAATTGGGCTTTTCAACATATTACGCAATTCTTTGCTAGCTGCTATCGTATCATGAACAGTGTTCATATCTTCGAATACCTGCTGTGCGGCATTGGTATCATTGGCATGCTGTAAAACTGCTTTCGCGTATCGTATCGCTGCTCTGCTCATTAATTCTTAGTTTAATTTTGCATCGTCTAACATAGCCTCAACCAATTTCAATTGCTTGTCTTTGTTAGCTAATTCTTCTTTCACCACTTTTTCAGCAATGTCGATAGATAGGGAAGCTACTTGCATTTTAATTTCAGCAATCGCCGATTTCTTTTCGCTCTGAATAGCTGCTTGCGCATTGCTAATCATTTTGTCTGCTTCAACTTTGGCCTCTTCTTTCGCGTCTGCGATCATTTTTGTTTTTAGCTCTCGAGCTTCCTTCATCATACCATCGCGCTCTGCTCTCGCTTCTTTCAATAACTTTTCGTTATCCGCCGTAAGGTTTTCCATTTCTCTTTTGGCAGCTTCCGCCGATTCCAAAGCATTCATAATGGATTCCTCTCTCGTATTTACTGCGCCTAAAATTGGTTTCCAAGCAAACTTTCTCAAAAGAAAAAGTAAGATCAAGAAAGAAATTCCAGTCCAAAAAATAAGTCCTAATTCTGGAGTAACTAATTCCATATTGTTTTTTTTCTAATTAATTCAAAATAGTAAAACAAGGTGTAACCAACCGTTACACCTTGCTTCAAAGTGTTTTATGCAACAAGGAAAGATACAACCACACCGAAAAGTGCAACCGCCTCAATAAAGGCGATTAATACGATCGCTGAACCTTGTAATTTACCTTGCATTTCTGGTTGACGTGCCATAGCTTCCATAGCTGCACCACCAATTTTACCAACACCGATACCACCACCAATTGCTGCTAAACCAGCTCCAATAGCTGCGATAGGACCAAAGTTTGTAGCGACTTCTTGTACTAATGCTAAACTCATAGTTTCAAATATTTAAAAATTAATTAATGTTCTTCTTCTAATGCTTGTCCAAAATACAATGCTGAAAGCATGGTAAATATGTAGGCCTGTATTGCTACAACTAGTACTTCAATAACACTAATAAAAACTACAAATACTACGGAGCCAACGCCCACGAAGTAGTTTTTGAAAATAAAGGTTAAGGAAATTAAACTAAGCACAATAATGTGCCCCGCGGTAATGTTCGCGAACAAACGTATTGTTAATGCAATTGGCTTTATGAACATCCCCATAAATTCAATTGGCGCTAGAAATATCTTCATTGGTACCGGCAAACCTGGCATCCAAAGCATGTGCTTCCAGTAATGTTTTCTACTACTAAATAAGGTGATCAGAAACGTAACTAATGCCAGTGTTGCAGTAAAAGCAATGTTCCCGCTTAAGTTACTACTGAATGGAAATAGAGGAATTAAACCAATTACGTTATTGATCCAGATAAAGAAAAATAAAGTCAATAAGAATGGCATGTAACGACCGTGGTGTTTCTTACCAATATTTGGGATCGCCACCTCGTCTCTAATGAACAAGACAATTGGCTCCATAAATTTCCCAATACCTGACGGCATGTTATTTCCAGACTTTCTGTAGGATCTTGCCGCTGATAAAAAGATCAATAAGATAATTGCTAATGACAAGAACATCGAAAACACGTTCTTAGTTATTGAAAAATCCTTTGGTCTCGAGGCGTTTGTAGCATGCTGCTCTGCATCAAATGAAACCACAGTGGCTCCTTGATCTAGTTGATAAATTTTTTCGTGAAGGTTCACAAATTTTAGCCCATTTTTCTCAACGATTACTTTCCCGTCCACGTCGTGGTCAAATTCACTCGACATAAAGGTAACTAGACCATTGTCTGTCCATAAAATCACTGGCAAGGGCATCGAAAGATGACCTGCAATGTGAAAACTGTGACTGTCCGTAATGTGATGGAAAATCAGTTCTTTAGTGTCGAAATCTTCGCCAGAATCAGAGCTGTCAGAAGCTGCAAAAGTTGCGGTCGATACTAGAATAAAAAACACCCCAAATACGAGGTTCTTAATGGAAGTAAAATAAGTCGCTTTCAATATAGTAGTTTTGCGTTCCTGAA
>Ga0316204_10009624_pt1 | contig 12818 bp, 14 predicted proteins | sample 6monrhotite_MG_2_FD_205661 | JGI IMG/M metagenome (GOLD analysis project Ga0316204, IMG submission 205661) | Microbial mat bacterial communities from mineral coupon in-situ incubated in ocean water Damariscotta River, Maine, United States -... | ecosystem: Environmental > Aquatic > Marine >...
ATTTAATCTGGCACTATCCCAGTCTTTGCTAAAACTGAGAAACTCTTTGGCCATCTTGCCCCAAAAAGTATCGGGATCTTCAATAGACTGCTGGTACATGGAATTATATTTGTCTTCATTGATATAAGCATTGTCTGCAACTGCCTGGGGAATCGGATATACCTTGTCTTTTGCCATTGTGTGTTCCTTCAAATACGTGAATGAGTGAAATTTATTTGTCCCGAAAGAAATTAAAACGTTTTAACTAAAAATCTTCTGCCACCATTTTCTTCTACTTCCAGTTGGCTGCATGGCTGCTTCCAGATCAATGGGCTGTATTTTACTGATTATCCAGCCTGGTAACGGTGGCGGAGCACCACTGGAACCACAAACGTGTCCCAAATTGTTAGGATCGTATACTTTTACATAGCTGGGGGTTGTTTTATCATCGGCATAAACAATTCCGCAGTAATCTTCCTGGTGATCATGTCGCAGTAATTTGTCCAGCTCTTCGACAAATCGATGTAATTGTTCTGAATTACATGGCGTCAGAGGTGGTGGATCACCAATATGGTAAACATACCAGTCATCCGTTTTACCGGACTGAATGGCTTGCCATAATTCATCGAGCTGTTGCCAGCGTAATATTCCTATAAGCCGCCCCTGATATTTCTCCATAAATGGATGGGTCAGTTGCGTTGCAGTTTCTGCCACCTGTTTCTGTGCTCCAGTTTCTGTCTTGTGCCGACAATTTTTTATTTAAATTAAATTGCGATTAGGTTAATACATAATCTCTCGTTTTTCCATCTTTGGAACCGCCTTTAAGTCCCAAATTTGTAAAAGGTGCTGCCAAAAGTCTTCTTTATGGTCATAATCATTGGGATTCATGACCTTTTGACCTAAAAAGCGGGCGGCAAGTACCAGTGTTTTAATATCACAACTCACTTTTCGGGCATGGGTGAGCTTGCTTAGTTTCAGATTGTCGTCAGTGACGGCCAGAGGAATGTGACCATACTCTGGTATTGGATAGCCTAAAAGTAGTTGCAAGAAAATTTGTCGGGGTGTGGAGTCTATCAGGTCATAGCCTCTTATAACGTGACTTATCTGACTTTGAAAATCATCCACCACCACACTCAGCTGGTAGCTAAAAACCTTGTCTCGGCGAAAAATGACAAAATCACCCACTTCCTGGTTGAGCCTCATCCCATAAGATTGCTGAATCAGATCGATAAATTTTATTTCATCCTCAGGCACTGTCACTCGAATGGCATATTCTGAAAACGCATGACTTTGATCTGAGCTTGATAAAGCCATATGTTTTCGGCATGTGCCAGGATAGATGCCGTTAACTGAGAGTGCTTTTATTTGTTTTCGCGAGCAGGTACAGGGATAAGTGAACCCGAGTTCAGTTAATTGTTCAAGCGCTTGTTGATACTGATTTAAGTATTGGCTCTGGTAAGTTATGGGACCATCCCATTGAAAACCGCACTGTTCCAGAGTCTGGATAATATGTTGGTCAGAATCGACCACTATCCGTGGCTTATCAATATCATCAATACGCAGCAACCATTGCCCGTTATGACTGTGAGCGTCAGCATAACTGGCCATGGCTGCCAGGAGGGAACCGAAATGAAGTTCACCGGAAGGCGATGGTGCAAAACGCCCCCGGTATTTCTTATGATTGTTGTAATTGTTTTGCTCAGAGTTGGTTTTTTTCAAAAATCGTGTCTATATTTGTATTGTACAAAAAACAATCATTATCCTGAGCCTGAAATTGTTATCAGGTCAACGAATAGGAACACTAATGTCAGCTGAATCTGAAAGAATTATCATAGAGGGTATCAAGGAAGATGGCAATAAGTTCAGACCAAGTGACTGGTGTGAACGGCTGGCAACCACTCTGGCCAGTTTTGGAGAAGATCAGCGCCTGCAATATTGTAAAAGCGCACATCCTTGCATTATCAATGGCGTAAATTGTTTGATTGTTGATAGGGCGTTAGAAGTTCGTTCGCCAGAATCCTATGAGTTTCTACTGGCTTTTGCCAAAGAAAACAAACTTAAAATTCAAGAAGACCGAAGAGCAGCCCAGAAAAACGTTGAGGTGGAAAGACGAAAGGAACGGCGCGTATTGGCCTGATATTTGTTGTCAAAACCGATTGAACTAGCTTTATTATCCTCTGTTTCAAAAACAGAGGATAAGCAAACTGCTTTATAAAAACTGAATTAGCCAGTCTTTTCTTTCATTTCATCTAATTCTTTGCAGTCAATACATTGTGTTGCGGTTGGACGGGCTTCAAGGCGTCTGATGCCAATTTCGACACCACAGGTTTCACAAAAACCATATTCACCAGAATCTAAATCCTGCAGTGAATCATCAATTTTTTTAATGAGTTTACGTTCACGGTCCCGTGTTCTAAGCTCCAGTGCAAATTCCTCTTCCTGTGAGGCGCGATCACTAGGATCAGGAAAATTTGTGGCGTCATCTTTCATATGCGTCACCGTCTTATCGACTTCTTCCATTAACTCTTTTTTCCATGCCAGCAAAATGTTTCTAAAATGCTCTTGCTGGTTGTCATTCATATATTCTTCGCCTTTCTTCTCCTTATAGGGTTCAAAGGCATCCATAGCACTTTCTGAAGTGGTGCTTTTTTCTTTTGGCATTGATTTAACTCCAGCCTATTTTTAAAAGATGTGAATATATAACAAAATACGAACTAGATGGCAATATTCAGGCCCGTTTTTTTTGTTTATCTTTACTATTTTAGGACCATTTATGATTTTTTTACAGTTTTTGGCGAATTCTGATTAAAATTAGCAATGAATTTAGCCAAAGTAATTAGGGAACGTTCGGGGATTTTTCCTGGGAAGCCGTGTTACTGGGACTGACTGCCTTTTTCGGGGCCGCTTCAAGGCCATCCATGGCCCGCTTACCTTCGCCATCCTTGGCTCAGGAAACCCCGAAAAAGGCAGTCAGTCCCAGCAACACTACCAGTATCATTCACCTCACTAAAGTGTACAAGAGCAAAAGCAAGAGCATAAAGAATTGGAGTACATTGGTAAGTTGACTATATTTGCTCTGGCTCTTCCCACCGCTAGAGAAAAAAGTGATATTGGTAGTGAGACCTGTGGTGGGGATAAGCTATCAGGGGTATAGAGAGGCAGGATGCCGAACTAAAGCGGCACATGGATGTGCTTGAGCGTCCCCTGATAGCTTATCCCCACCTCAGGTCTCACGGAATTTAACCTTAACACTTTTTGAACGTCCCTACTCTGGTTTTTTCAGACGCTAAATTTTCAATTTAATTCTAAGATATAAGTCCATAATACTTGAGATATTGCCCATGAATACCCATTTCAATCTGGATAATGTTTGGTTACACGATATATTTTATAGAATGGAGATGATTTGAGTTATGAGTCAGTTAGAAGCACTAATTTTTGATGTCGATGGTACATTAGCAGATACTGAGCGTGATGGACATCTGGTGGCTTTTAATATGGCCTTTGAAGAAGCTGGGCTGGATTGGCACTGGAGTGTTGAGCTGTATGGTAAATTACTGGCTGTGACTGGCGGTAAAGAACGTATTCGTTATTATTTGCAGGAGTTTTACCCGCAGGAAAGGGAAGAAACATTTCCTGAACCGGATAATTTTGATGAATTTGTTGCCGATCTGCATGCGGCTAAAACGCGTTTTTATACCCAGCTTATGGCAGATGGGGCGGTTCCTTTACGTGCGGGGGTTACGCGTCTTTTTCAGGAAGCTCGTGCTGCTAATTTACGCCTGGCTATCGCTACTACCACGACTCCGGCAAATGTTACTGCTTTATTGACTCATACCCTGGGTGCCGATGCTATTGACTGGTTTGAAGTCATTGCGGCAGGTGATGTAGTACCCGCCAAGAAGCCGGCTCCGGATATTTATACCTATGCCATGGAAAAAATGAATCTCAAGCCGGAGCAATGTCTAGCTTTTGAAGATTCCCATAATGGTTTATTATCATCTCGTGGGGCGGATTTAAAAACCATCATTACGGTCAACGATTACACCAATGATCATGATTTTTCCGGTGCCGATTTGGTGCTGAGTGATTTTGGTGAAGCGGATAAACCTATGACTATCCTGGCTGGTCGTTGCGATGAGCCCTATTTTACTTTGACGACCGCTCGTCAGATACACCAGGCGGATTAATCGATTGAGCAAACCCGAAACATCCTCAAAAAAAAGCATTGGTACATTAGCGCCACGCATGGAAAGCATTAAACCTTTTCATGTGATGGCTCTTTTGGGTAAGGCCAGGGAGCTGGAGCAACAGGGCAGGGACATTATTCATCTTGAAGTAGGTGAACCGGATTTTAATACCCCGCAACCCATAATCAATGCCGGAATAGAAGCGTTACGGAAAGGCAAAATTCATTATACCCCCAGTCTTGGTCTGATGAGCCTGAGACAGGCCATTGCGGATTTTTATCAGCAGCGATATTCGTTAGATATCCCCGCGTCAAGAGTGGTGGTGACACCAGGTGCTTCAGGTGCTCTATTACTTATCATTGGGGCGTTAATTGGTGCTGACGATGCCGTTATGCTGGCTGATCCAGGCTACCCCTGTAACCAGAATTTTGTCCGATTTGTGGATGGCATCATTCAGGCAATTGCTGTTGATGAATCCTCAAGTTATCAATTAACAGCAGAGATCATTGAGCAAAACTGGCAGAAAAATACCAAAGCGGTGATGATCGCTTCACCAGCCAACCCAACGGGAACTCTGGTGCCGGATGATGAAATGAAAAAAATTATCCAGCTGGTAAAGGAGAAACAGGCTTACCTGATTGTCGATGAAATTTATCAGGGGCTGGTGTATGATATCGAGTCGTCCTGCGCGCTTTCCTGTGGCAATAGTGGTACCGGTTTAGACAATCAGCATATTATCATTATTAATAGCTTCTCCAAGTATTTTCAAATGACCGGTTGGCGTCTGGGGTGGATGATTGTTCCGGATCATCTGTTGCAGGCATGTGACCATTTAGCTCAGAACCTTTTTCTGGCAGCACCGACTACTGCCCAAAATGCGGCGCTGGCTGCTTTTTTACCCGAAACTATCGAGATTCTGGAACAACGGCGACTCATATTTCAACAACGTCGGGATTATCTGTATCCTCGATTATTAGAGCTGGGCTTCAAAATCCCTGTCAAACCTCAGGGAGCTTTTTATATCTACTGTGATTGTAGTAATCATACGGATAATAGTATGACGCTGGCTAATGATCTCCTGGAGCAAACCGGCGTCGCAGTGACGCCTGGAATTGATTTTGGCAATAATCATCCTGAGCGTTATATGCGCTTTGCCTATACCAGAGATGTGCAATACCTGGAACAGGCGATACAGCGATTAAGTGCCTTTTTATAGTAACGATTTACAGTATCTTTTGTTGAAATTTTTGTTGTAACTTTATGTTGTAACTTTTTATTTTAGAAAATGAAGACCTCTTTAATATGAAATTTTCTGAGCCGCTTATTAAAGCTCGATTAATTAAACGATATAAGCGGTTTCTGGCAGATGTTGAATTAGAAGATGGTCAACAAATCACCATACATACCGCAAATACGGGATCAATGACTGGATGTGCCATACCGGGGAGTACTATCTGGATCAGTAATAGCCATAATCCTAAACGAAAATATCTTTATAGCTGGGAAGTTTCCACTTCAGAGAATGAATATCGTATTGGCATTAATACCATGCTGGCCAATAAGCTGGTTAAAGAAGCCATCGAAAAGGGGGATATTATTGAACTCAAAGATTTCATTAATATTGAGACTGAAGTACCATATGGACTGGAAAAAAGTCGGATTGACTTGTTGTTGACTCAAAAAACCGGCCAAAAATGTTATATTGAAGTTAAAAATGTCACGGCCAGTTTTGAACCGGCAATTGCGGCCTTTCCAGATGCCGTTACAGCACGCGGTAGTAAGCATTTACGCGAGCTGGAACAGATGGTACAGCAGGGCAATCGAGCCATTATTCTTTTCTGTGTGCAACGTGAAGATATCACGGCGGTACGTGCGGCAAAAGAAATTGATCCCTTATATGCATCCACTTTACAGCAGGTGGTAACCAGCGGGGTTGAAGTACTGGCTTATGGGGTCAGTTTTTCAGGTGCAGATGCTCCCACAGGGATTAGTTTAAATAAAAAGCTGGACGTCATAATAACTACTTAAAATTCATTGTCGCAATTTTTTTTAACAATAGGTAAAGATAAAAATACAAATGTTTAAACCACTGTCATTATTTATCGGTTTTCGTTATACCCGCGCAAAACGACGCAACCAATTTATTTCTTTTATTACATTGAGCTCTTTTATCGGCATTGCCATTGGTGTCTGGGCTTTGATTACCGTGCTATCGGTAATGAATGGTTTTCAGGCAGAAATACGCGATCGCATTCTGGGTATGGCATCCCACGCCACCATAAGTGGTGTTAATGGTACGCTCACCGATTGGCAGTCTACTGATCAGATGATTGAACAACAGCCTCACGTGGAAGGAGCAGCGCCCTATATTTTAAAAGAAGCCATGTTAACCAATGACTCTAATGTCCATGGTGCTTTAGTCAGGGGGATTCATCCGGAACAGGAAAAAAGTGTTTCTGATGTCTCTGAGCATATGTATCGAGGACGTTATGAAGATCTCAATGAGACCAAATATGGCATTATTTTAGGTCGATACCTGGCCCGTTCCATTGGCGCGGTGGTGGGCTCAAAAATAACCATGGTGACACCCTCTGCCAATGTGACTCCCGCTGGTATTATGCCCAGGTTAAAACGCTTCAATGTAGTGGGTATTTTTGAAATGGGCCATAATCAGTATGATGCCAATATGGCGCTGATACGGATGCAGGATGCCCAAACCCTGTTTAAAATGAAAGGGCTGGTCACCGGAATCCGGCTCAAGCTGGATGATTTGTATAGTGCGCCCCGGATAAGTCGAGAAATTGAAAGCAAAATCAAAGGCTATCATCGGGTTATAGACTGGACACAACACCATGCCAACCTTTTCAGGGCTATTAAAATAGAAAAGACCATGATGTTGATTATCTTGTCTTTGATCATCGCCGTGGCAGCCTTTAACATTGTTTCGACTCTGGTAATTGTCGTTAATGATAAACATGCGGATATTGCGATTTTAAGAACTCTGGGGGCCAGCCCGGGAATGGTGATGCGTACCTTTATTTCCCAGGGCATGGTCATTGGTATCGTGGGAACCCTATTGGGGGTAGCGAGCGGAGTATTGACTGCACAAAATATCGAGTCGATTGTCCCGGCTCTGGAAAGCCTGTTGGGCATCAAGTTTCTTGCTCCTGATATCTATTTAATCAGTGATCTGCCGTCTGAAATGCGCTGGGCGGATGTCATGATAACGGCAAGCATTTCATTTAGCCTGACGGTATTGGCAACCATATATCCGGCCTGGCGAGCTTCGCGAGTACAACCGGCGGAGGCGCTGCGCTATGAATGATGTCAACCGCAATGGTGCAGGCTCCGTGATTATTGAATGTCAGAATTTAACTCAGTATTTTGAAGAGGGTGAAAGCCGGGTCGATGTTTTTGAAAATATCAACCTGCAGATACGCAAAGGTGAACGGCTGGCGATTGTTGGAGCTTCCGGGTCCGGGAAAAGTACACTTTTGTATATGATGGGCGGTCTGGATAAAATTAAATCGGGTAAAGTGATAATCGGTGAACAGGACATCAGCACCTTAAACGCCAGGCGCCTGGGAGTTTTAAGAAATCAGACCCTGGGGTTTGTTTATCAGTTTCATCACTTGTTACCAGAATTTACGGCACTGGAAAATGTCGCCATGCCCTTGCTGATCCGCGGGGATAATACCCAGGAGGCAAAGGAACAGGCAGCACAGTTACTGGAACAGGTTGGTCTGGCAAATCGCTTGCAACACAAACCCGGGGAATTGTCCGGTGGTGAAAGACAGCGGGCCGCTATTGCACGGGCTTTGGTGACACAACCTGACTGCTTACTGGCAGATGAACCAACCGGCAATCTGGATAATACCACTGCCAGGCAAGTTTATGATTTATTAATTAAACTGAATGAAGAAATGGATATCAGTCTGGTTTTGGTCACCCATGATGAGAGATTGGCGGCTAAAATGGACAAAGTGTTACTGTTATCTGAGGGCAATTTATCTCAGATAACTTTGTCAAATTAGATAATAATCTGGTTATAAATATTTGATGAAACCAATGCCACAGGACAACAAAATAATAAGAAAAAAAATACCGGTTGATAAACTGAAACTGGGCATGTATGTCACCGAACTTGACAGACCCTGGCTCGAGTCACCTTTTCTGTTTCAGGGATTTTTTCTGACCACCGAAAAACACATTGCTGCAGTGCAGGAAGTTTGTGACTACGTTTATCTTGATACCAGCCGAATTATTGAACAGGAAACCAAATATCTTCGGGAAGACGAGCGTAAAGAAATTGTCTATCCGCAACCGCCCAAAAAAACAGTCCCGTTTGGTGATGAGATCAGTAAAGCCGACAGGATTTATCATAAAACCTCGCACCTGCTAAAAAGTTTTATGAAAGATGTGGAAATCAATCAGCATCTTGATATTGAGGAAGCGAAAGAAGCCGTTGATCAGGTGGTCCATAGTGTAATTAATACACCAGATGCCTTGATGTGGCTGACTCAGCTAAAAAAACGCGATGAATACACCTCTCAACATAGTATGAATGTTTGCGTGTTGTCAGTTGCCCTGGGTCGATATATCGGTCTGTCAGAAACTGAGCTGAAAGAACTTGGGCTGTGCGGTATGTTACATGACATGGGAAAAATGCTCATTCCCCATAAAATTCTTAACAAACCCGGTAAACTGGTGGGCAAAGAAATCAAGATAATGAAGTATCACACCACTCTGGGGTTGAAAATTCTGAAAAAATCAAAGGGCCGGGTGCCGTTATCGGTTATCAATGTTGCTTATTCCCATCATGAACGTGTGGATGGTAAAGGTTACCCCAGAGGTATTGGTGTTGAACAGTTGACTCGTGCCACGCGCATTGTCAGTATTACCGATATGTACGATGCGCTTACCAGTGATCGGATTTATCGTAAAGGCTGCAGCCATCTGGAAGCTATTGATATATTAACCAGGATGAGTGGTAATCATCTTGATTATGCACTGGTTTTGAAATTTATTGAGTGTCTGAGCGTTTATCCACCAGGAAGTATCGTTGAGTTGACTAATGACGAAGTTGGAATTGTGGTCGAAGTCAATCAGGATGAAAAATTGCGTCCTAAAGTCATCTTGCTTTTAGGTACTGATAAGAAACCAAGAAAAGAAAAGTTAATCGACCTGGCAAAAAGAGAAAAGGATATTGGTGGTGACCTATACACTATAAGGCGTACCGTCAGGGGGGCAGATTATGGTATCGATATTATGAAGTTCTATAATAGCGGTGTCTTGCAGAAGGGCTTCGCAACTTTGTAAAACTTTGTAGACAATTTGAATTTCCTGTTCTCAAACTCATGCTTGAGAACAGGAAGGCTTGATGACTGAAACTATTTTATCGTCACATTAGACTTACTATTCAAGTCACCTAAATACTGGTTCAGTTTTTCTTTGATCAGTACTTTTTCAATACTGTCTTTGACGGCGTCAAATTCAGGCGGCGGAGTGGTGCGTTCGTCATCCAGAATAATGACATGCCAGCCAAATTGTGAATTTATCGGTGTTTTGCTCAGTTCCCCTTTCTTTAAACCCGCTACTGCTTTAGAAAAGGGAGCAACCATATCCTGTTCAGTAAACCAGCCCAGGTCACCGCCGCGCGAGCCAGAACCGGAGTCCGTTGATTTTTCTTTGGCTAATTTTGAAAAATCGGCCCCACCTTCGATTTCTTTGATAAGCGCTTTGGCTTCATCTTCGGTTTTGACCAGAATATGACGGGCTTTATATTCTTTAGGGGTGTTGCCCACCACATTTTTATCGTAATAGGCCTTTATATCCTGCTCCGGAATTTTAAAGTCTTTGGCAATCTTGGCCAGATAATTTGCGGCAACATAGCTGTCTGTAAGTGCTTTGACCCGGGCGGCAATATCCTTGTCTTTATCAAAATTGGCTTTAATCGCTTCCTGTAACACCAATTGACGATTAATCAGTGCTTCGGTTAATAATTTTTTTTGTTCGGGAGTAATATCTTTATAATTGACTTTACTCTGAACCGCAGCAATTTCCAGCTGACTTTCAGTAATATCCTGACCATTGACTGTTGCCAGCACGGCATCTTCAGCCATGACTGCTGTGGCTGAAACCAGCAGGGCGGAAAAGGCCATGGTTACAACTTTACTCTTATTAAAAGTTTTATGAGTGGTTTTAGATTGCGACATCCGTTTAGTCGGTAAAGCGATAAAATTCATCAGATAATTTTCCTTTCCGGGAATAGTTTGATTATAAAGTTATTGTATAGTCCATATTAAGCAGGATTCAGGTTCAAGGTAACACTTTTTTAAAGGGTTTTACGATAACCTGGTCATAAACTCCGGCTATGATATAGGGATCTTCGTCTGCCCAGCTTTGAGCATCCTGAAGGGTGTCAAATTCTGCAACCACCAGAGAGCCAGTGAAACCTGCTTCACCAGGATCATTGCTGTCGATTGCAGGATGAGGCCCGGCCAGAACCAGTCGACCTTCGCTCTTAAGGGTTTCCAGACGAGCCAGGTGATCGGGGCGGGCTTGTAAACGTTTGTTTAGAGAGTTTTTTATATCAGTGGCAATGATAGCGTAAAGCATCAAGTCGTTTCCTCATCTTCGATTTTCTCTTCGATCATTTCTTCAGCGATGATATGACGTTGTAAATAAAATATCTGAAAAATCATAAAGACAAAGGTGAGTCCCAACATACCATAGAGTTTAAACTCCACCCAGATTTCCTGACGCACTTCTTCGGGTAGATCCAGACCATAGAAAAACGCGACATAGATATTAATCAGTCCACAGAACATGAAAAAAGTCACCCACATCATGTTCAATCGGTTCCAAATCGGTTCAGGCAGTTTAATGGCTTTATCCAGTTGACGTTGAATAATATTTTTCTTGCCAATAAATTGACTGCCTAATAACACCAGACCGAAAAGCCAGTTAATGACCGTGACTTTCCATTTAATAAAAGTATCATCCTGAAATAACAGGGTAAGACCACCAAAAAACAGGATCACCACCAGATTGATAATATGCTGGTTTTCCAGCTTTTTATGCATAAACCACTGGATAGCGGAATGAATGACGGTGGCAATTATGGCGGCAGTTGTCGCCGCGTAAATATCATTGTTGGTGAGTTTGTAGGTACCGAAAAAGATAATAATCGGCAAAAAATCATATAAAAACTTTAACATAACTTGGATTTAGTACTCTTTTTAGAATTTATTAGGCTTATTCTGACATTTTAATGATTTCAGAACAACTTTTAGAGCTTTTTAAAAATGGTTAGACTTGGCAAAATCAACAAAATTCAATGAAAATATATAATATTAACAATTAAAATAGGTTAAAATCGCCTTTTCCATATTTAAATGACCTTATGCAAATTGATCTTCATACCCATTCAACCGCTTCAGACGGTCGTCTGTGTCCTTCAGAACTGGTAGCCCGAGCTGCAAATGCTGGTGTTGAAGTCATTGCTTTGACCGATCATGATGGTACCGATGGGCTGGAAGAAGCCCGCAATGCGGCTATTGCTGCAGGTGTTCATTTTATTAACGGCATTGAATTATCAGTGACCTGGAACAAACGCACCGTCCATATTGTCGGACTGAATTTCAATCCTGAGTACGAACCATTAAAGGCAGGCATTCGGGCTTTACAGGATTTTCGCGAAACACGGGCCAGAGAAATTGCCTCTAAACTGGACCAGGCTGGCATTAAAGGTGCCTATGAGGGCGCGCAGCGGTTTTGCGGGGGAAAAATGTTGGGCAGGATGCATTTTGCCAACTTCCTGATTGACGCAGGCCATGCCAAAAATGTGCGCAATGTCTTCAAACATTTTCTGGTAAACAATAAACCGGGGCATGTCACTGGTGACTGGGCTACACTGGAGGATGCCGTAAGCTGGATCACCGGGGCGGGAGGTGTCGCTGTCATAGCTCATCCGGCACGCTATAAACTCACCCGTACCAAACTCCGCAAACTTATTAAAGACTTTATTGCAGTAGGTGGTCAGGCAATTGAAGTGGTGTCAGGAAGTCATGACATTAATGAAACCAAAACCATGGCCAATCATGCCAGTGATTTTGATTTGTATGCTTCAGCCGGGTCTGACTTCCATGATCCGGACTTTCCCTGGATAAAATTAGGAAAAATGCCGCCCTTACCCCGGCAGTGCCGGCCAGTGTGGGATTTATTCCTTTAAATTATTATGATCTTATAGACGATGGAATTGTGTTAAATGAGTCAGTTTTTTCAAATACATGAACAAAATCCGCAGCATAGACTGGTGCGTCAGGCTGTGGAAATTATTCGCAATGGCGGCGTGGTCGTATATCCAACTGATTCAGCTTATGCCATTGGTTGCCATATCGGTGACAAACAAGCGATGGACAAGATTCGCGCGATAAGACAATTGGATAAAAAGCATAATTTCACTTTGGTCTGTCGCGACCTGTCGGAAATCAGCACTTATGCCCAGACGGAAAATACGCATTACCGGTTACTCAAAGCACACACGCCAGGCGCTTATACCTTTATTCTGAAAGCAACCCGGGAAGTCCCCAAGCGATTAATGCATCCTAAACGCCGGACGATTGGCATCCGTATTCCGGATAATGC
>Ga0316204_10009626_pt1 | contig 12817 bp, 14 predicted proteins | sample 6monrhotite_MG_2_FD_205661 | JGI IMG/M metagenome (GOLD analysis project Ga0316204, IMG submission 205661) | Microbial mat bacterial communities from mineral coupon in-situ incubated in ocean water Damariscotta River, Maine, United States -... | ecosystem: Environmental > Aquatic > Marine >...
GGCCCGGTAATAAAGTTTACGGTTCTAGGAATAAAGTTACTTGATTGATCTTTGTTGGCAAGTGCGCTTCTCAACTTATCCCACACAGCCTCATAGGAACCCTCAATGTCTTTCGATTTGAGGACAACAATATGGACCGGGGGAAGAAAATTCAGGGTTGTCGGGTTTTCTGCTCCTGAATAGGTAACCAGCGTGCCTGTTTCAGCAACACCGCCAAAAGCCGAAGTCACACAAACCTCATCCTCTTCATGACCGATACCCCGTGACACCTCTAACAAAGTCTCCGACCAATCGACATGATCCAGTGATGGTGCGCGTTTTATGCGCGATGGAAGGTTGTTTTCTGCCAGATACCTGGCAATCTCCGCGGCAATATCTTGATCACGGTCAATTCGTTTTAAGGTTGCGTTTACCCGCTCAGCTTCTTGCATAAACTGATCGATGCGTGCTGTTGCATTTCGATTGCCGCGTTCTGGAATAAGATTAACTGGATGTGCTTGGAGTCTATCCTGCATCGTACCCAGTTCGTTTTTAACAGCGTGGGGCGCAGACCGTGTTGTTCTGATTTTGGCCAGAATATCAGCTCGGGCATTGCTCATGGCCTGTCCTCCCGCAGCCATTGGCCGCTCGCGTCTCCGCGTGCACCCCTATGATATTGTTGTATAAATGTATCACCAAGGGGGGTTGGGAAATCTCTTTTTGAGGTCCAGCCAGAAGCCAGCGGCAACCATCGCAAAACCCCCTTTTTGCGCCCGACGGCCCCCAACAAAGCTACGATCATGCCATTAATCTTATGGTACAGCCGGGGCCTTTTTGCTATCCACGCCCAAATCTGGAGCGCCCGATGTCCCATGGGCCTCGAGGTTTCGTTTTCAAAGGCCCGCGTTCTCCAGGATCTCAGTAGTTTTGGCAGCGGTATGCGCATCGGGCACACACTTTCGCACTTACCACATAAGGTAGACGCGTTGGGCAGATCTTCTGCATCCTCCATGCCCATCAAACCGGGCGTCAAAACAGCACCGATAGGCCCTGGATATACCCACCCATAGGCGTGCCCGCCAATGGCTTTGTAGACAGGGCAGTGGTTCATGCAAGCCGAACAGCGAATACAGCGCAGGACTTCTTCAAACTCGGAGCCCAAAAGATCCGTTCGGCCGTTGTCGAGCAATACGACATGATATTGTTCGGGCCCATCCAGGTCGCCAAGTCGTTTCGGACCCGAACAAAATGTCGTATATACAGACATATCCTGCCCTGTAGCGGACCGCGCCAGGACCCGCAGAATTGTTGATGCATCTTCCAGTGTTGGTACGATCTTCTCCAGGCTGGCGATGACAATATGAACGCGGGGCAGCGCATAGGTCAGATCAGCATTGCCTTCATTGGTAACCAATACGTTTGATCCGGTTTCCGCAACCAGCATGTTTGCACCGGTCAAGCCCACATCGGCGTTTAAAAATTTGTCGCGTAACTGGCTTCGGGCTTCTTGCAACAAAGAGACCGGGTCTTCCAGATTTCGGTCCTCTGGCAGGTCTGTGTGAACCCGCCTGAAGTCCGCTTCCACCTGCGCTTTGGAAACATGAATAGCCGGCGCAATAATATGGCTGGGCGGCTCATTTCTGAGTTGAATGATATATTCACCGAGATCCGTTTCGATGGGAGTTATGCCATTATCCTCCAGGTAGTCATTAATGGCGATTTCTTCCCCGATCATTGATTTTGATTTTGTAACGGTTTTTGCGTCAGCCGCTTTACAAATTTTTAAAATATGTTCGCGGGCTTCCGCTGCATCTCGCGCCCAATGAACCTGTCCACCAAGGTCCGTGACCTTGTTTTCATAAGCCTCCAGATACAAATCTAGGTTGGCGAGGACGTGGTTTTTAATATCACGGGCCTGGTCTCGCAGTTGCTCAAATTCAGGCATTCGGTCGGCAGCCTGTTGTCTTCGGATGGGGAAACCCTGGCTTAGTCGGGCCAGTTCAATTTGCAGGGTTTCATTGGCGAGGGCTTCTTTGGCATTGTCTTTAAAAGTAGCTGTTTTTGTTTGCATGTTCTATTGCCCGCCTTGATCCGGGGCTGCGATTGCCGGAACATGTGTCATGTTTGCCAGGACCTCAGAAATATGGCGAACCTCCAGTTTTGACCCACGCCGCGATAAGCGACCTGCTATATTCATCAAACAGCCCAAATCTCCACCGAGCACCATGTTTGCTTTGGTCTGGAGCAGGTCATCGATCTTTTGATCCAGCATACTTTCCGAAATATCGGGATACTTCACACAAAACAGGCCACCAAACCCGCAGCAAACTTCAGCTTGCTCTCCCTCAACCACCCGTAAACCTGCGATTTTTGACATAAGATTACGTGGTTGATCTTTGATGTCGAGCTCTCGCAGCCCTGAACAGGAGTCGTGATACGTTGCGGTTATCTCTGCGCTCCCGTTGGGAAGGGTTAACTTCACAACGTCGTTCAAAAATACGGTCAACTCATAGGTCTTATTTGCCAACGCTTCCGCACGGGCTTTCCATGGGTCGGCATCCTCAAACAGGGCCGGGTAATGATGGCTGATCATACCTGCGCAGGATCCAGACGGAACAACGACATGGTCAAAGTTTTCGAAGACTTCAATCACTTGTTTGGCAAGCTCACGTGTATCTGTGCGGTCGCCCGAATTGTAGGCGGGCTGGCCACAGCAGGTCTGAAGTTCTGGGACAGAAACGGCGCAACCCGCCAACTCGAGCAATTTTAGCGTAGCGAACCCGACAGACGGCCTGGTCAAGTCAACAAGACAGGTAACAAACAGGCCCACCTCTAACGGCACATCCACACGTGAAGTTGAGTCAGACATCTAAATAACTTCCTTTTCTAACCAGATGTTCAGTTAGTTTGTTTGGAGGGCTGTCGCTGCAGAGCGAGGCAACAACACATGGTACTCACCAAACTCCTTCATAATTCCGGCTTTGGTCGCGGCCTCCCGGCCGTTTCCCCAAAAAAAGTCGCCACGAACCACGCCTTTGATCGCAGAACCCGTATCCTGGGCAATCACGACGCGCCGGATAAACTGCTGGCGAGAGGTTCCCGGGTCCCTGAAATCAACCCACATCGGTACCCCCATTGGAAAATACGCCCGGTCCACGGCGAGGCTTCTTCCCGGCGTCAGAGCTACGCCCTGTGCGCCGATGGGACCAGCTCCCTCAACCACCCGAAAAAAGATGAACGACTTATTCTTCTGCATCAAAGCGACAGCCGCTGCGGGATTTGCCTCCATCCATTCACGGATAGCCGGCATCGTTACGTCTTCCAGCCGAAGCGCCCCCGCCGCCACAAGCTCGCGCCCGATGGCCGTGTATCGGTGACCATTGCGCCCGGCATAGCCAACCCGGACATGTGAGCCATCGGAAAGGACGACCCTTCCGGACCCTTGGATATGCAGAATAAAGGCGTCAATCAGATTATCGACCCAAAGTGTTTCGAGCTGTTGGCCAGCAAGGGCGCCCGCTTCGATTTCAGCGCGGGTATAATAGGGAACAAACTTGCCATTAGCGATACGCCCGCCGACTGAACGGCCCTTAAGCGCATTATCAAACTGCCCGAGGTCGGATCCAATCAGGTCTTTTGGTTTGGCATAGAGGGGAAATCGATAGCGGTTATCCGGGCCAAAGGCTCCGTTCAGATCCGGTTCGTAATAACCCGTGAACAAACCCCGTTTATTTTGGCTATCTCTTATGCTGTAGGGAATAAACTTAGATTCGAAGAAATACTGGGCTTCCACATTGTTGTCAGGTCTGATTATGCGGGCCGACGCACACAAAGGAAGCCAGTCAGCAACTTTCCCCATTTGTCTGTATTTGCCCATGGCTTTGTCTTCGGGCAATTTTTCAATTTTATCGCAAGATCGAATGAAGGCGGGAAGGGCTTCCGCGTGGTTATCTGCGACCCAACCCGGCAAATCTTTAAAGGCCGCGGGATAAAGACCAAAAAATGATTTAGGGGCAGCCGGCTCGGCAATTTTCGCCGCGGGAAAATCTGGAATGAGGTTTGAACATCCAGACAATACGAGCACTGCCAGCATTGCTACAGCAAACCGGCCCTTAAAAAATTTTGCTGGCGTTTTAGTCAAGGCTTCGCGTGGCGACCAATGTCCAGTTGGGATCAGGTGATTTTGTATCATGGGCAAACGTCCAAAAATCGGTAACAGTCAGGACGGCATTTGGATCACCTTCAACAACATCACCGTTCTCATCGCGCACCGAATTGACTTGCTCAGACGAGAACTTGACGGTGACATGCGCGACGGAGCCTTCCATATAGATCTCGACCAGATCAGAACTCATTATTCCAACCAAGGTGTCTTCCATTTCATGGCCAGCCTGCTCGCGATCCTGAATGGCTTTGGCGAAGTTGCTGTAAACTTCGTTACTTAACAAAGGTCGCAATACATCGGTGTCACCCGACGCATATCCATTCAATATCATTTCGAAGGCGACACGGGCACCGACCATGAAATCTTCGTCATTAAAGCTTGGATCATGGCGGCGAATTTGTGCATATCCGGCTGCCAACGGGCTATCGTCAACAAGCGCATCATCTGCGCCCGCACCTGCCGCAACATGATCGGGAACGGCGGGATCAGCACCCGGCTCCGTTGCTCCCGGGCTTTTGGTTCGTTCAGACATCGTGACGACATTGTTCTCTTGCGAAGATTCCCCTTCCTGGGGGTCCTGTTTGAACATGTCTCGAAAGCTCGAACCATCGTTGCCGTCTCGTTTACCGAGAACCCCGCGCAGACGTAATACAAGGAAAATCGCAATCATTGCGAAAAAAATGATATCAATAAATTGGAAACCGTTGCCCATAGCGTTTTTCGGCTTATTTTTAAGGGAGGTTGGTGAAAAAGACTGTCACCTAACATCCAAGGTTAAACATGACCGTAAGGCCTACAACGCAAACCTAACGGCATTCATCGCTCAGGTCTATAAGGCAATTGCCTTTTGAACTGAACACATCAACAAATACGCTTATGGCGCCCTGTTGCCAGCTACATAGGCCTACAAATACGAAAGAGCAAGTATGGGGCTGTTTATTCTTTTACTGTTTATCGGTGTGCCGATACTGGAAATCGCTGTTTTTATCGACATCGGCGAGCGGATTGGGCTGATTAATACAATTGCTGTGGTCATTTTAACCGCCATAGCCGGCACAGCGCTCCTGCGCTGGCAAGGTTTATCCGTTCTGGGTCGCGCCCAGGAAAGTTTACGCGAGAACCGGTTTCCTATGGAAGAGGTGTTCGACGGATTGTGCCTTGTGCTTGCCGGCGCGCTTTTGTTAACCCCCGGGTTTGTAACGGACGCATTTGGCTTTCTGTTGTTTTTACCTCCCGTCAGAATGGCCTTAAAAAAGTTCGGTACGCAGTTTATCAGCAGCCGGGCGCATCTACATGCCGCCAGGACATCGCCGGGCCACCGTCCGGCTTCACCGGATATTATCGATGGTGAATTTGTCGATGTAACCGACCCACCAAAACCCGGTCCGGTGATTGAAGGTGAAATCGACCCCTTAAACCCACCGCCCAAACCTTAGCGGAGGAGCCGTGTATCCGAGGTGTTCAAAGGTCTGCGTATTGAGTTTAAAAGAGAAACTCTCTTTAATGATCTGACATTGAAATCATGGCAGGTGCAAAATGTCATCATCAGAAACACCAGATGAGTCTGAACAGCGTAATCAGGTGCAGCGCGGAACAACTGAGCGGCGCGGCACTCAAACCAAGGATTTTAACGACAAACAATACATTTTTCGCGAACACGAGACCGGACAAGAAGCGTTCATTGTAAAGTCGGGCCGCGTCGAAATTTTTAAAATGGTAAATGAAAATGGCGGTCCGCACGAGGTCTCACTGGGCATTTTAAACCCTGGAACGATGTTTGGTGAAATGGCGCTCATTGACAACAAACCACGGATGGCATCTGCTAGGGCCTACAAAGGAGCTGTCACGTTGATGGTTGTGTCGCAAAAACAATTTAATGCGATGCTGGAGCCCGTAAATCCGTTTGTTAAAAAATTATTAGAGATTTTGGCCAATCATGCCCGTGCATCAACAGATGCCAAGGACGAAAAGTGAAATAGCTTTTTGTCTCAAACACACACCGCACAGAATGCCCGGTACGCATTTATGTGATGGAAGGGTCCAATCAAATGGCGCGCAAGAAGAGAAAACCGAGTTTAGCAGATGATACGAAAGGTCGTTTTGGATCGCTAGCTTTGGTGGTATCCGCGATCTGCCTGGTGTCTGCGATCTTCTTTTTACTACCGAACGATGGATTTGTGTTCGGCCTTGAAGTTGGCCAACAATCAGATATATGGGGCTGGATTCTGATGCTGTTTTCGCTTTTTTTAGCAGTAACGGGGCTATCCGTTGCCGTAACAATGTCAAAAAGCTAACAACTTCCCCGCCTTTATTTTTCTTTGTTGGCTTTGATTCCACGGACCACATACTTGGCGACAATGCCAAGGGCGATACCAATGATACCTGCGATAATTAAATTGTCGTTGAGCCACTCTGCAAAATTCATCTGACTTCACTCGCTATCAAATTCTGCCCCGCACAATACGCTTTTTAAGTATTCATCGAGTCAAAGAAGTCGGCATTATTTTTCGAATGTTTGATTTTGTCCAGCAGGAAGTCCATTCCATCTGAGACACCCATCGGCATGAGGATGCGGCGCAGGACCCACATTTTGGAAAGTGTTCCTTTATCGACCAAAAGCTCTTCCTTGCGGGTACCAGACTTTGTGATGTCTATGGTCGGCCAGGTGCGTTTGTCAGACAATTTACGATCCAGAATGATTTCAGAGTTACCGGTTCCCTTAAATTCTTCGAAAATCACCTCATCCATGCGCGAGCCCGTATCAATCAGGGCCGTTGAAATGATGGTGAGTGAGCCGCCTTCTTCGATGTTACGTGCGGCACCAAAGAACCGTTTAGGCCTTTGCAGGGCATTGGCATCAACACCGCCGGTTAACACCTTGCCTGATGACGGAACAACCGTGTTGTAAGCACGCGCCAGTCGCGTAATCGAATCCAGTAAAATGACAACGTCGCGTTTATGCTCAACCAGCCTTTTGGCTTTTTCCAAAACCATGTCGGTGACCTGTACGTGGCGTGTTGCCGGCTCATCAAAGGTCGAGCTAATCACTTCGCCCTTAACAGAGCGCGACATATCGGTGACTTCCTCGGGGCGTTCATCAATCAGGAGAACAATCAGATAACATTCCGGGTGGTTCGCCGCGATCGACTTGGCGACGTTTTGCAGCATGACTGTCTTACCAGTTCGCGGCGGTGCGACGATTAATGCGCGTTGGCCTTTACCAATCGGGGTGATTAAATCCATAACCCGTGATGTCGGATCTTTAACGTCGGGGCTGTCGATTTCCATATTCAACCGCTCTTCCGGGTAAAGCGGGGTCAGGTTATCAAAGTTGATGCGATGGCGGACATCACCGGGGTCGGCGAAGTTAACCTGGTTAACCTTCAAAAGTGCAAAGTAACGCTCGCCTTCCTTGGGTGCGCGAATTTGTCCTTCGACCGTATCTCCGGTCCGTAAACTGAACCGACGAATTTGGCTCGGCGAGACATAAATATCATCAGGGCCCGGCAGGTAGTTTGATTCCGGGCTGCGAAGAAATCCAAAACCGTCCTGTAAAACTTCGAGAACACCCTCACCAAAAATAGCGACCTCGTCATCGGCAAGATGTTTTAAAATAGCAAACATCATATCCTGTTTACGCAAGGTGCTCGCGTTTTCGACTTCCAATTCTTCAGCAAAGGCTAATAGATCGGGAGGTGTTTTGGATTTTAAATCCTTAAGATTCATTGCCGTATTTCCGGTTCAATTCTGTTTTTTTGGGAAAGTGTCATATCACAAAGATATATTTTGGATAAAGATAAAGGGGGGAGGCGCGTATTAAGCGTTATTTAAGAAACTCTTGAGGTTTGTCACCTCGAAATCCAATGAAATCTCAATTATTCTTTTGAAAGTAAATGCGAGAAAACGCGTCCGATTTTTAATCGTGGCGATCTCTTAGCGCACCGCGTTTCACAAGTCAATTGATGATTTAATCACGACGCCGTTTATCTGGAGAATAAAACCATATCTGTCTGAAAAAACCGCGTCTTTTATGTCCTGTTGCTGATTCTTTCTCCTTATTCAGTGGGAACATAAATATACTAAAAAGGCTTTATCACCACCATAATGACTATGAGGATCATCATCAGCGTCGGCACCTCATTCATGTATCTAAAAAATTTAGGGGAGTGGGTATTAGAGTCTGATTGGAATTCCTTACGCCATTTACCCATCAGCATATGCATGACCAGCAAGCCAATCAGGCAAATGAGTTTAATGATAAACCAGGGTTCTGACCACACCGATGGTCCCAGTTCAATGACCATAATAAACCCCAAAAGCAGGGATACAGCCATTGCCGGGTTCATAATTGCCCGCAACAAGCGTCGTTCCATTACTTTAAAGGTTTCAGATTGTTTGGACCCGGATTCCACATCGCAGTGATAGACAAACAACCGGGGTAAATACAACAAGCCCGCCATCCAGGAAATGACGGCGATAATATGAAATGCTTTGATCCAAAGGTATGTCTCGGCTGAAAAGTCCATATCAAGTTACCTACCTAGTGTTTTAACGGGCAATCTTTATGGCTTAGTGGACATAATCGTGTCCCTGATATATCGCAATTGCTCAGCGGTTTTTGTAGATCGAGGGAACCACGCACTGTCTCTGCCAGTCCACCAATAAAAGAAGGGTGTGTCGCAACGGCCGCAACCCGATGAAATTCTCTGATCCCCAATTCCTTAGCCATTGTGCGATATTCAATATCAAGCTCAACCAGCGTTTCTGAATGTTCGGATACAAACGCGATCGGAACAATAAGAACACCCACACCGTCATCTGCGGCGCGCCGTATTTCACCGTCGAGCGAGGGACCAATCCATTCCAATCGACCGACTTTGCTTTGGTAACAAATCGCCCAATCGCTTAGCGGAAAATCAAGTTTGGCAACAACAGCGTTTGTTGTCTGCTCAACCTGAAACTGGTACGGATCACCGGCATCAATGATTTTTTTTGGTAATCCATGGGCCGAAAACAAAACTCTGAGCTGAGCCGGGTTTTTAACCTCTTTCATTTTTTGGCTGATTAATCCAGCTTGAGCCGCTATCCAACCGGGTTCCGTTGGATAACAACACAGACCGTACGTATTTTGTTTCAGGCCAATAAATTTAGCAGCTCGTTTCCATTCACCAAGCGAAGAGCCTGTCGTTGTTGTTGAAAACTGTGGATAGAGCGGCAACAAAACAATTTCATCTGGATTAAATGCTTTTACCTGTTCAGCAGCTTGCAAAGTCATCGGATGCCAATAACGCATGGCAATAAAACATTTCACTTCACCCACGTCAGAAAGTGCCAGTTCCAGCGCGCCGGCCTGATCTTTGGTTAATTCCAAAATTGGCGATTTTCCGCCCAGATGTTCATAGATTTCCTGAGCGACCGGCGCCCGACGTTTGGAGATAAACCGGGCCAATAACCAGCGCAACGGCAATGGTAACCGGATGATTGCCGGATCAAAAAATAAATTAAACAAAAATGGTTGTACCGCTTGCGGACTATCTGGTCCGCCCAGGTTAAAGAGGACGACGGCTACGCGTTTGCTCATAAATTCAGTTTCCGTTCCACTGGCGAACCAGTTCCGCTACGCGTTCGACATGTTCCGGCGGGGTCTGTGGCAATATCCCGTGCCCTAAATTAAAGATGAACGGCCCGTCCGTAAATGTTTGCAGGATTTCATGCACCGCCTCATCGAGTGCATCACCACCGGTAATCAATACATGGTTATCCAGATTTCCCTGCACACACGTATGAGGCTGTAAATGAGTTCGCGCCCATTCCAACCCAACGGAATGATCAATACTAACGCCGTTCATTTGTGTCTGTTTTACAAACGTCTCATATTTGGTGCCGGCATTTCTTGGAAATCCGATAATAGGAATATGTGGGTGAACTACTCTCACACGATCTACAATTTGTTTATTTGGTTCAATCACCAGCCGCTTAAACTGATCTTCTGATAAGACACCTGACCAACTATCAAACAATTGCAGGGCTTCGGCACCCGCTTCAACTTGGCGGATCAAATAGATACTGACGGCTTCAACCAATAAATCGATCAGTTTTTTAAATCCAACAGGATCACGATAGTCCCACATACGTGCTGTGCCACATTCAGTTCCACCCCGACCTTCAACCATATAAATAGCCAAGGTCCAGGGCGCACCGGCGAACCCGATTAAGGCCGTCGTTTCGGGGATTTCTTTGGATAGTCGAGACAAAATTTCATAAACCGGACTTAGATGATCATGCAGGCCATCTGTAGAAAGTTTATCCAGTTGTTGTACATTCCGGATCGGCTCTAAAACCGGTCCCTCACCTTCCTTAAAAGCAACGTCCTGGCCCAGTGCATCGGGGATCACCAGGATATCTGAAAACATAATGGCAGCGTCCGTATGCAGGCGCCTGAGGGGTTGCATAGTAACTTCAACAGCCAAATCCGGTGTATAACAAAATTTCAGAAAGTTTTTTGCCGTAGCCCGTATTTCACGATACTCAGGTAGGTAACGACCCGCTTGGCGCATAAACCAAAACGGAGGGCTCGCCATTGTTTCACCATTTAATGCGCGAATAAGCTTTTTAGGGTTCGTGTTTGTCATAAATTTTACACCGTATTTTCAGAGTTATTCCCAACCCCTCATATTAAGTAAATAGATAAATAAAAAGGGTGTTGTAGTAGTTGTAGGGTGGATTACGGGGATTATTGTCTAACCTTGATTTCATACACAGAGGCGTTCGGAACTTCCAGCATCTAAGACAGTTGTGAATGGTATTGTTCAAAGATGGTTAATTATTGTTAAGATTCAATGCATCAGACTTGTTCTCCATGGGTAGGGGAAAGGAAGAGAAGCGGGGATAAAATTTTGGTTTAATAAGAAATTGAAATTGATCCCCAGGGTCGAATAAGTCTTTCCCCAGCGTATAATCAATGGAGCAGAAATGGGGTCAGGGTGCATGATTTCGTTGATCGATCTTATACAAGCGTTTATCCACATCTTATACATTGTCCAAATGTTTGAATTATTTTCGGAATACATTGTCTTATGAAACAGTTTCATGTTCACCTGGTTTCAGACTCAACGGGAGAAACAGTTATCCTTGTTGCCCGTGCCTCGTTGGTTCAATTTGAAAATATAGAACCGCAAGAACATCACTGGATGATGATCCGTTCAGAAGATCAGGTAAAAATTGTCCTCGAAAGTATTGCTGAAAAACCGGGGTTTGTCATTTTTACGCTGGTTAATCAGGAAAACCGAAAAATTCTGGAGGAGGGGTGCCGTAGGCTACAATTGCCTTGTATACCCGTACTGGACCCGGTTGTTGCAGGGCTTGGGACTTATTTAGGCGCAGAAACCCATGCCAGACCTGGGGGGCAGCATGTTTTGGATGATGAATATTTTGCCCGCATTGAAGCCATGCAGTTTTCACTAGCTCATGATGACGGTCAATCGACTTGGGATATTGACGATGCCGACGTCGTCTTGTTGGGCGTATCGCGAACATCGAAAACACCAACCAGTATCTATCTGGCAAACCGCGGCATAAAAACGGCAAATATACCCATCGTACCTGGTTGTCCGATACCCGACGAAATATTTCACGCAAAGAGCCCGCTGATTGTTGGCCTAACCAAAGACCCGAAGCGGCTTGTTGAAATTCGCCGTCAGCGACTGCGAATGATAGACCAGGATGAAAATACAGACTATGTCGATCTGGAGATGGTATCGAAAGAAATTAATGATGCCCGCAGGCTTTTTTCCAAACACAATTGGGCAACCATCAATGTCAGCCGTAAATCTATAGAAGAAACGGCAGCAACCGTATTGAAGTTATACTACGAGCGTGAGGAGACAGCGCTCTGACGAAATTACCCCCGTTTATCCTGGCGTCTCAGAGTGTATCGAGGCAAAAACTATTGGAGAGTTCGGGTGTCTCGTTTATGGCAGTTGTTTCAAATGTCGACGAAGACGAGATTAAAAAAACCTTCGGCATCCAGCTTAAAACGGTTGAAGACCTGGCGTTTGAATTGGCGCGGGCCAAAGCCGGCGTTGTCAGTCAGCAATTCCCTTATAGTTATGTACTTGGTGCCGACCAGATCCTGGAGTGTGATGGTTGTTTGTACGACAAACCCAAAACACGCGAGGCAGCACGTAAACAACTTCTACAGTTGAGGGGTCGTACCCACAGGCTTGTTAATGGACTGTGCATCGTCAAGGAACAACAGCTCCAATGGAGCCATCTGGAAGTTGCTGAATTGAAAATGAGGTCGTTTTCTGAGGACTTTCTGGATCGATATTTGGCTGATGCGGGAGATACACTCTTGTCCACGGTGGGTGGTTACCGATTGGAAGACCAGGGTAGTCAGTTGTTTGACGCCATTGAAGGTGATTATTTCTCTATTCTGGGCCTTCCTTTGCTTCCCTTGTTAAGTTATTTACGGCAAGTTCATCTGTTGAAGAGCTGATCACATGGATTGGGAAAAATGGTGTCAGAAATAAAAATACAGAAGCTGGCAGGCGTTATGGGTTGGCCCATAAGCCATTCCTTATCACCACAATTACACGGGTTTTGGCTCCGCCAATATGGGATAAACGGCAGTTATGTTCCTTTGGCGGTATCCCCGGCAAACCTGGAAAGCGC
>Ga0316204_10009628_pt1 | contig 12816 bp, 14 predicted proteins | sample 6monrhotite_MG_2_FD_205661 | JGI IMG/M metagenome (GOLD analysis project Ga0316204, IMG submission 205661) | Microbial mat bacterial communities from mineral coupon in-situ incubated in ocean water Damariscotta River, Maine, United States -... | ecosystem: Environmental > Aquatic > Marine >...
GAAGTGGTCAATAATTTCAAATCTGCTCGCGAACACTACAACAACGGAAGTTGGGACAAGTCGATCGCGTTGTTTCAGGAATGCCTAAAAGGCAACCCAGACGATAAGCTCTCTCAAACCTATATCGACAGGTGCGAAATGCTTAAGGCCGATCCGCCCCCTGAATGGGATGGCGTTTTCGTCATGACGTCCAAATAAACTAAGTAGATATACGTAAAAATACGCACTTTATAGTCGTATCCAGTTGTGGCACGATAATACATTCTCACGTGGGGGCGTGAGCGAACGAGGCCCGCGTATGGATGCGAAGCTGCTAACCCGCAATGTTGTCATTGATGGAAAACGGACAACAATTCGGCTCGAGAGTGATATTTGGGACGCTGTCGATCATTTGTGTGAGCGCGAAAAAATCTCGCGTCACGATCTTTGTTCGCATGTTGAGGCTGGACGGGACGGCCTAAACCGGGCGCAAGCTATCCGCGCCGTCGTCGTTAATTATTTCCGATTTGCACTTATTGGTGAAACAGGCCCAAGTACTGTGTTTGAACAGGCCCTTGGCAACTTGGGTGCACGCTAAGCTTTATTTCTCGACCTTTTGATAAAAACTTGGCCAACGTCGCTCGACGACAGGGCTGGACGCGGCCAACGCATGACATGTGTTGAGTGTCGATGGTTTCGATCCATCACCAGGTTCGTTATCGCGTTTGCGGCGTGCAGGAATCACGGCCTGAAAGGCTGTGACCGCCATCGGTCCCAAGATCAAATCTGAAATATGCGTGCATCCCTTGATGCCGCCCATGCGTCCAAACACGTTTTTCCGCCATCCTGGGCCAATCTTTAGGCCTGCTAATTTCGAATAATCGGTAACAATATCACCACACATATGAAACGGTCCGTTCTCGGTCACGGCTTCTGCGGATTGGACTTCCATCTCGTCGTTGATCGTTAGTCGAACACGCATGCGATGGACAGGTTCGCCCGCCGCGACACCGCCACGATCCAAGTTATCGAAAGTATAGGATTTGGTATCGGTAATGATGCCATCAATATCCCACAAGCCATCATCGCGTTGATAGGCATCGCATTTAATTTCGCGGGTATGGATGTGTTTTCGTGGTGCTGCCTTGGAAAGGGGCATGAGAATCTCCTTTGATTTCGGCGATTTTCCTTGTCAGCCCAAGGAGTGCAAGGGCATTATTAACCTAACGAACGTTTGTTTAATGGATTTGAGCATGGATGGACACGCTGCCGCGCCTGAAAAGGGTGTGCGGGTTCGAAGCAATAATAGACGCGTGGCCATTCTGGATGCGGCGGCGTACCGTTTTCGGCGCCAGGGATTTTCAGCCACGACAATGCGAGAAGTCGCGTCCGACGCCGATATGCTAGCTGGGTCGATGTATTATCACTTCCCATCCAAAGAAGCGTTGTTGCTCGCAGTCCACGAAGAGGGCGTGCGACGAATTGCACTCAACGTTGATGAAGCGCTCGCAAAGCCATCGAATGATGATCCATGGTCACGTCTAGAAGCAGGATTGGCGGCGCACTTAGAAAGCCTTTTGGATAGTGGCGATTATGCGCAGGTTGTGATCCGAGACTTGCCCGCTGATAACGATGAATTACGCGCCAAGTTGATTGCGCTTCGGGATGACTATGAACAACGCTTTCGCGATTTAACGGACGCATTGCCGTTTGATGACCCCGGACAGGCCCGCTGGGTCAGGTTGTTACTTATGGGGGCGGCCAATTGGTCGCGGACTTGGTATCGGTCAGACAGTGCGCCCCCATCCGTGATTGCGCATCAGTTTGTCGCGTTGATTAAGCGCGGACCGTTAGGAGGAAACAATGACAGTGTCGAGTGAAACAACGACCATTTCTGAAGTGCCAGAGATTGTGAAATCGATGGCGCGACCGCCCCGGGTGATGGTCACAAAAATCGGTCTTGATGGTCATGACAGGGGATCGCGGCTTGTCGCATCGTTCCTGCGCGATGCCGGGATGGAAGTAATTTACACCGGCCCTTGGCAACAAGTGGCGACCGTCGTTAATCAGGCAGCCCAAGAAGACGTCGATTGCATTGGTGTCAGTTCTTTGGCCACCGATCATTTGCTGGTCCCTAAATTGATGAAGGCACTGGATGAAGCGGGATTATCCGATGTCGTGGTCACCGTTGGCGGCATTGTCCCCGATGTGGAGGAGGCGATGCTGCATGAACATGGCGTGGCAAAGGTATTCCATCCGGGATGTTCTCGTGAGGAAATCGTTACAGATATCGCGCACCTGATTGCGGCGCGCCGAAAAGAATTGGGAGATGACGGATGACCAAAGATGGACGCAATGCGCGCTTGGGAAAAGATTTCGAAGCCGGACGCGATCAATGGCATTCACAGTATGACAAACAGGTGCCCGGCGAAACGCCACGGCGCAATCGTTCCGGGATTGAAGTCAAACCGCTGTATACCCCCGAAGACTGGAACCCGGAAAACTACATGCCTGATTTGGGCTTCCCGGGCGATACACCGTTCACGCGCGGTATCTATCCGTCGATGCACCGGGGTCGTTCCTGGACGCAACGACAGTTGATCGGATTGGCCACCCCCGAAGACTACAACGCGCGAATGCGCCGCATCGTCGACACAGGGGCCACGGCACTCAGTGTTATTCCCTGTAATTCAGTTTACCGGGGATACGATATCGACGAGGTCGATGTTGAGATTCTGGGCACGTGCGGGACGACCATCAACACGGTCGAAGATATGGATGTTTGTCTGCGCGATGTGCCGATCGGGGATATGTCGATTGCGCTGAACGATCCGTCGCCGTTCACGTTGCTGGCCTTTATGTTGTGTGTGGCTAAACGTCGCGGCATTTCGTGGGACCGTGTTTCGGGCACATCGAACCAAAGCGATTACATTTCGCATTACGTTGCTAATCATATGTTCTTTCGACTGGCGCTTGATGGGGCGCGGCGCGTGTTCGTTGATCATGTGGATTATGCGAACAAACACATTAAATCATGGAACCCGGTTTCTGTGGTTGGCCAGCATATGCAGCAGTCGGGGGCGACCCCGGCGCAGGCGATGGCATTTACGTTGGCGTCGGCGGTGCAATACGCCGAAGACTGCAGACGCCGGGGGATGGACGTCGATGCATTTTTGCCCCGCTTCACTTTCTTTTTTGATATCTCCATCAGTTTCTTCGAGGAGATCGCTAAGTTCAGGGCGGGGCGGAGAATATGGGCCCGACTGGCCAAGGAACGCCTGGGTGCAAAAGACCCCCGTGCGTGGCGCTTTAAGTTCCATGCGCAAACGTCGGGCGTGGATTTGACCCGCCAGCAGCCGTTGAACAACGTGGCCCGTGTCGCGACACAAGCCATTGCCGGTATTTTGGGCGGACTTCAGTCAATGCATACCGATGCCTATGACGAAGTGTTATCGACCCCGACAGAGGCTGCGGCCAAGATCGCGATCCAGACGCAAAACATCTTGCGTGAAGAAGCAGGCCTGACCGATGTGATCGATCCGTTGGGTGGATCATATTATGTGGAATCGCTGACCGATCAGATGGAAGAGGAGATCATGGCCGTCTTTGATCAAATCGACGCCGCTGGCGGCATGTTCGAAGCTGTGAAGAATGGCCTGGTCCAAGAAATGATCGGCGAGTCGTCACTGGAATTCCAACGCAAGGTGGAAACCGGCGAGCAGACCATCGTCGGCGTGAACAAGTACCAAGATGACGAACCGATAAATTCTCCACCGCTTGAACGACCCTCATTGGATGCGATGAACGCGCAAATCGCGACGTTGAAGAAATTCAAACAAGACCGTTCAAATGCCGATGTACAGCGCACGCTTTCGGCCCTGTCGCGGGCATGCGGCGATGAGAGCGATAACATCTTTGGCCGATTGATTGAGGCTGCAGATGCCGGTGCATCACATGGTGAAATTTGTAAATGTCTTCGTGATGAGCTTGGCTTTGGCCAGCCGTTGATTGCCGCATAAAGCTGATGTTTGACCAGGATAGTATTGTGGTTCGGCTGCACCGGTTAAGTGCTGACGACAATTTCGTGCAGTGGATGGGCGTTGAGCTTGTGGACGTGCAAGCCGGACACGTCGAAATCCAAATGACGGTGCGCGAAGATCATTTGAATTTTATGGGCTGGGCGCATGGGGGCGTGCTGTTTTCATTTGCCGATACGGCATTCGGATTGGCGTCTAATTCACACGAACATGAATCGGTTGGGATTGATGCGCATATCGCTTTTTTATCCGGCGTGCGGTTGGGCGATATCCTGAGTGCGACTGCGACCGAAGTATCACGCACTAAACGAAAAGGCGTCTATCGTGTTGATGTAACGAGAAATGCCGATGGCACCCTGATTGCCACTTTTACAGGGACGGTTCTTGTAACGGGCAAAACCTGGGATCAAGCGACAGACTGATTTGGTAGTTTCGCGCCCCGTTTGCGCTCACGAATGACCGTATAGATACCACTGCTGACGATGACGATGGCACCGACCACAGTCCAAACATCGGGGACATCGCCAAATGCGAAATACCCGACCGTTGATGCGAACACCAAAAGTGTGAAGTTAAAGGGTTGCAACAATGATGCTGGCGCGAATTCAAGTGCCTTGATCAATAGAAAATGGCCCAATGTCGCTGTGACGGCCAACGTCAAAAGCCAAGTCCAGCCATCTGCGTCTGGTGTTTGCCAATAGAACGGGCCGAGAGCCGTCATCGTGACTAAACCCACAACGGCCATGTAGGTAATCGAGGTTTCACTGTCATCATACTTGGAAACTAGACGGGTGATGACTTGATAACCTGCAAACATGAAGGCGCATAGCAACGCCAATAAAGCTGCGGGTGCGATGACGTCAGCACCGGGGCGCAAAATAATCATGACCCCGACCAAACCGAAAATAATCGCCGACCACCGTCGAATGCCGACGGCTTCTTTTAAGAATACAGCAGCAATCGCTGTCACCATCAGGGGAAAGGTCGCAAAGAGGGCATGTGTTTCGGCAAGCGGTAGATGACGCACCGCCAAGATAAAAATACCGATTTCTGCGACGATCAGAAGGGATCGGATAATCTGAAGTACGGGCGCGTTACTTGTCAGACAAGTCCGCAAGGGCTTGGTCCGCATGGAGTAAATCAGTGCAAACAAAACAAAGAAGGAAAATCGGATCCACAGGATTTGCGGCGCTGCATACGTTGTCGCCAGATGCTTAGTGATGCCATCTTGCAGGGCAAACACGAACATCGCCGATACGATCAGCGCAATACCTAGTTGTGGGCGATCAGCTTTAAGCGAAATGGACATTCCCGATCACATACGGGAATTCCAACGATAAGGAAATTACCTATTCGTTCCGAGAAATAATGGCCTGAGGCATTAAGCCCCGTAGCGATCCCCAAAAACGAAGGCTTCTGTCTCGCGAATGCTTTCTTCAAGGGCCAGCTTCACGGACGAGAATAAATCCCGGATCGACACAACCGCTATACAACTCCCGTCTTCGACCACGGGCAGGTGGCGATAGTTACGTGTTTGCATCAATTCAAGTGCATCTGCGGCGCTGTCATTCGGTGACAGTGTGTCAGGATTGGCCGTCATAATGTCGGCGATGGTGCTGGCACTTGGATCAAGCCCCCCCGCAACTGCACGGAAAACCATGTCACGCTCGGTGACGATTCCGATAAGCTTTCCAGCATCATCTGTAACGATGAGCGCTGCGATTTTCTTTCCAGCCATGAGTTTAGCGGCATCTAATATCGAAACGTCGGCAGCAACACTCGCCACCTCGGTTGGTTGAACGATATCTGGAACGATCTTCCTGTTCATTTCAATTTCCTCCCAAGTGCTTCGCTAAGTTCAAAGCTGATTTTAGCATCATCATTTCCCACCTTAAAAATAGTGTAGGCTAGTCTGAGGACGAGTTGAAGTAGTAAAACTCGTGGGATATCCAACTCATCGGAAGGTTGTTATTCCTTGGTTTCTACGATTTCGTCCATTTCTTCAGGTTCTTCGTCATTTGGGGGGATCAATTTGACCTGCGTAATTTGATTGCGCTCGCGTCCGACAATGTCGAAACGGAATCCATGGAACATGAAGCATTGTCCAATTTCCGGTATCCGCCGCGACTCATGAAGAATAAGCCCCGCGATGGTCACAGCTTCTTCATCGGGTAAATCCCACTCAAATTCACGGTTCAGATCGCGTAACGTCACTGAACCATCAACCAGATAGCTGCCATCCGTTTGCGCGGTCACACCCACGACCTCGACATCGTGTTCATCATCAATATCACCGATGATTTCTTCGATGATATCTTCCAACGTCACGATGCCCATGTTTGAGCCGTATTCATCAACCACCAATGCGAAATGTTCACGGCGTGAGCGGAATGCCTCAAGTTGATCTTGCAACAAAGTCGTTTCCGGAATGAACCAGGGGTTGGATACGATGGTCATTATGTCCAAATCACCGACGTTGCCGCCACGCTCCATCATCTCGCGTAACAATGCTTTGGCATGAAGGATGCCGACGACATTGTCGGGATCGTTTTGCCACACGGGGATACGCGTGAACGGGCTGGCGATGGCCTGTTTGACGATTTCTTCAACTGGAAGGCTTGCATCTATTGTGGTGACGTTGCTTCGATGGGTCATCACTTCTTCGACTTGGACTTCGTTCAACTGTAGAACAGAGCGCAGCATATCGCGTTCTTGTTTAACCGTTGGCTCATCCCCGTCATGCAGTTCGATGGCGCCGCGTAGTTCTTCTTCAGCTGCTTCACGACTTTCGTCTGCAGTGGTGGCACCGCCGAACATCGATAACATCTGGTGAACGAGTGCATTAATAGCCAACGTGATAGGGGCTAAAATATAAATGACAGGATGGATGATCGGAGCAATCGCCAAGGCCATCTTGTTAGCATTTCGGATCGCGTACGTTTTCGGAAGGATTTCAGAGAAAATCAGGACCATCAGAGTCATAGCGATGGTCGCATAGACCACACCGTTATCGCCAAACAATTCAATCAACAAGCTGGTCGCCAACGCAGAAGCCAAAATGTTGACCAAGTTGTTGCCCAAAAGGATGGCACCGATCAGACGCTCTTTATCCTCGTGCAACTTGTTGACCAAACGCGCGCGATGGTCGCCGTTTTGCTCGGCAGAATGCATCACGTGCTTTGAAGCTGCGGTCAATGCAGTTTCAGAGCCAGAGAAAAAGCCAGAAAGTATCAGCAATACCAAAATGGCGAGGCCGATTTCTATCATCGTGTTGTCCTTCCTAAACGAAGAATAAAGTGTACTTGGGTTTAAGCGTATAACGGTATGCGTTCAGTGTCGCTACAAAGCCAATTTTGCCTCGGCGATGAATGCGTCCAAGGTGGCGGCAACCGCATCGGTGTCGATATCCTTGGCAACAAATGAGTTGCCGATATTACGCGCGAGTATAAACGTGAGTTGATTACCTTCGGTTTTCTTGTCCCGGCCCATGTGCTCAAGCAATGCAGCAGATGTCCAGTTGTCACCAACCAATCCGCTCAGTGTTGTCGGTAGGCCCAGTTCGTCCAAGTGATCTTTTAATTCATCTCTTGCACTTTCTGGGGCCACGGCCAAACGGGCGGACATGTCCAGTGCCATGACCATGCCAATGGAAACCGCTTCGCCATGCTTTAGTACATCATCAAAACCGACTTGGGCTTCGATGGCATGGCCAAACGTATGCCCCAGATTCAATAACGCGCGAAGTCCGGCTTCTTTCTCATCTGCTGCAACGATAGCAGCTTTGCTTTTACATGATCGGATGACCGCTTCCCTGCGGGCATTGGGATCGCCATCCAGGACGCGTTGGCCATTTTTGATCAACCAATCAAAGAATTTGCGATCATTGATGACGCCGTATTTGATCACTTCGGCATATCCGCATCGGCGTTCGCGGGCGGGGAGTGTATCTAAGGTTGCTGTGTCTGCAATCACACATAACGGTTGATGAAACGCCCCGACCAAGTTCTTACCTTGGCGCGTGTCGATTCCGGTTTTGCCACCGACAGAACTATCCACTTGCGACAATAGGGTCGTGGGAATTTGAACGAAGTTGATGCCACGCAATACGATGGCTGCCGCGAATCCTGTCAGATCGCCGATCACGCCGCCACCGAGTGCAATCAATGTGGTTTTACGGTCAATTCCTTGATCCAAAAGGTCATCGAGCAACACTTCGAGTTGACGGTAACTTTTGGTGTGTTCTCCCGGCGGCAAGATGATGCTTCTGGAACTTAAACCGGCACCCTCAAGGGATTGGATGACCTTAGCCAACCAATGAGGCGCGACATTCTCATCGGTAATGACGATGGTGCGATTTGATTTTGCAACGGCGGAAACGATCTCTCCGCATTGATCAATGGCGTTGTCGCCAACGATGATGTCGTAGCTGCGATCTCCGAGCGAGACATGAACGCGCTCAGCCTCAATATGGGTTGTCATTTTTGGGGTCCAGAATTGGTAGTAGGAATTGCATCTAACACTTTTTGTACGGTTGTCTCTAAGCTTTCGTCACCGGTTTCGACGATGACATCGGCATTTTGATAAATGGGATATCGGTGCGCTGCGAGTTTTTGCAACGTGCCCAACGGATCATCATTTTTAAGCAACGGCCGGTTTTTAGACTTTTTGGTCCGCCGAAACAAAACCTCGGGGTCGGCTTGCAACCAGATTGATAGGCCAATCCGTTTGATTGTATCACGCACAGCATCATCCATGAACGCGCCACCGCCTGTGGCGATGATGCTCGGGCCGCTTTCTAAAAGGCGTTGAATCACGCGCCGCTCGCAATCACGGAACGCGGGTTCACCGTAGACATCAAAAATATCACTGACGGAACATCCAGCCGCTTTTTCAATTTCTTCATCCGAATCGATGAACGGAACACGTAAGGTTTCTGCGACGCGCCGACCTACGCACGATTTGCCAGCACCCATGAGTCCCACAAGGACAATAGGCTTGGATGGTAGGTGATCATCGGTTTTGGTCTTTTGGTCGGTCATTTTTCCGCTTTGATGACTGCTATTTCTCGCGCTAACTCTGGCACTTAGTCCACTTTGCATGAAAATAGTCGGAATCATACGGAGTTTAAAGCGCAGAGCGACACTGGCATGATGATAAAGATCATCAAACTATTGCCATAGTTCCGATTAAGCATGAATTGCGGGTAGACGGATCGTCGTTTACCAAGGGAGTATTCTGCGCTGGTGGTTTTCGCTGGCGCGTAAAAGGACCGACGAGAGAACATGGGAAAGCTAACAATTGCCTTGGTATTGCTCTTGCTTGTTGCCGCTGCCGGCGGCACGGCATTCTTAGCAACGTGGGAAATTCCGCCACCTATCAGCAATGTCGAGAAGGTTCTGCCGAATGATAAATTCCCGAAGTAAGCTGATTTCTGCAGTCTTTGTGTCGGCGAGCATGCTGTTCGCGTCACAAACGGCTATGGCGCAGACGCCAACCCCGGTTAGTCCGCAGCCACTTAACGTGCCGGATAATCAGCCTGCACTGAACGCGCAATCAACGCCAATGTCTAATCCATCTGTGGTTCCTGCTGGGGCGCCTCGACGTTTGGTTCCAAGTGCAGCGCCAACGGTATTGTCACCGACTTCGAATGCGCCTGTTGTGCCCAATGATTTACGCCAGACAATGGGTATCCAAGTTGACGGTCTTACGCGCATCGATAGTGACTCGCTGGGTGCGCTCCGAGAGCAAGATGGCGGTTTGGGGCCTGACATGTGGCAGGGCATGACCCGAACGCAAGCTGTTGGCCTTATCAACGATATGCCGATGAACACGGGGTCGAAAACCCTTCGGAAGCTTAAAACCCGTCTTCTTTTAAGTCGCGCCAAAGCACCGATTGCAGCCATTGAGGATGCGCCTAGCCTTTTGGGTGCGCGTGCCCAGGCGTTAATGGCGATGGGTGATATTGAAAATGCCGAACTTCTGCTTTCGGTCTCGCCGAGCCAGGGACGTCCCGAAGGGTTAGATGCCGTAGATGCGAGCATTCAGTTGTTAAATTTTGACAATGCGCGTGCGTGTGGATTGGCGCGCAACAATCAGCAACATGCGTCGCAAGATTTTTGGCAAAAAATGCTGATTTATTGTGATGCATTGGATGGCAGAGCCGACAGTGTATCCTTTGGACTATCATTGTTACGTGAAACTTCCGGTGATGACCCGGCAATGGGGTTGCTGAGCGATAGTGTTCTGACGGGGGAACCCGCCACATTGGAAACCATCGCGAACCCCAATGCATTTCATTTGGCATTATCACGTGCCTCGAAATCAGAATTGCCTGCTGATGTCGTCGCAACTGATAATCCGATGGTGATCTTTGGTGCAACAACGGCACCGAACTTGGCGCTTGGCATTCGTATTGAAGCCGCAGAAAAAGGCGTTGCGGCGGGGATCGTTGATCCTAGAAGCCTTCGTCGTCTTTATGCCCAAGTCACTTATGCAGATACTGATTTGGATAACGCATTATCGCGTGCTGCTGAAATCGGCGGTCAGGCCGCACGGGCATTGCTGTATCAAGCTGCTGCAAAACAAAATATTCCGGTCGCTCGCGGTGAGATCATCATTTCTGCAATCCAAACGGCCAGGGAAGATGATCGTTATATCCCCGTCATCGAAGCCTTTAAGCCGTTGATTGATCGTATACCACCAAGCCCTGAAATGGCCTGGTTCGCATTAACGGCGGTTCGGGGGTATTTGGCCCTGGGTGATCGCGTGGGAACCGAAAAATGGATGGCGTTATTGCGTGCCAGTGCGACTATTAATCCGGATGCGAAAGTGGCATTGGATCGGGTGCGCCCACTGGCATGGGTCCTTGGGGTAGGTGCAGAGCGCGCTAATCTTGATGTGATGCTCACCGCGTGGCGACAAAGCCTCCAAGGACGTCCTGATCTTGTCCCGACCCAGCCTTTGATGAATGCCATAGTCATGGCGCTGGGGGCAGAATTGCCAAATTCCGCATGGGATGGGGCGATGACGAATACAGGCGGCACCGTGAACATGCCCCCGGCAGCGGAGTGGCTTCAGTTTCGCGATGTCATGCTGCGTTGGAACACCATGGTCAAAACCGATGCGGATCGCAGGCGCAGTCTGGCTGTGGCATCTGGAGTGATTCCAGCCTCGGTAAATGATGTGCAAATGATTGGTGTAGCTGAACCCGTCATTCGAACATTGAATGTAATGGGGGACGTAGATCGCGGTCCACGCAGTACGCATGTGATTTACGAAGCCATTTCGGCATTACGCCACATCGGGTTGATTGATGATGCGCGACAATTGGCTGTCGAAACCCTGATCTCAGCGGGCCTTTAGATTTAAAAAAGATGGCAGATCTCACTTTCACGTGGGTAGAAAGTTTCCTTAATATGATGCGGTCCACGCGGAACGCATCCCCAAACACGCTTGTAGCGTATCGCCGTGATCTGACAGAGTTCGCGCATTTTGTTGGGCGGCGTCAGACATTGCCTGAACGTGCGCAAACAGACCAAATTCGCGCGTATTTGAAGGCTTTGGATGGCCGAGGTTTATCGGCTGCAACAGCGGCACGCAGATTATCTGCGTTGAAACGTTTTTTCCGTTTTGCCCTGGATATGGGGTTTCGGGACGATGACCCGACAACCAGCCTGGATGGCCCTAAATTGGGGCAGCGCCTGCCGAAGTATCTCAATGAGACCGAAGTGGATGCATTATTAGATGCTGCCCGGCGGCGACCCGGTGCAGACGGCATTCGCATTTTGGCCCTGATGGAAATCCTTTATGCGACGGGGCTTCGTGTGACCGAATTGGTAACCTTGCCTTTGTCATCCTTTGTCCGAGAAAGTCCTGTGGTGACGGTCACGGGCAAAGGGGGACGCGAACGCATGGTGCCGCTGGGAGAGCCTGCCCAAGACGCTGTACGAGATTATTTGATGGTCCGAGAGAGTTTTTTGCCTAAAGCACGCGGTTCAGCCCGAACGAACAAGTTTTTGTTCGCATCGCGCGGCAAAGAAGGGCATCTGACCCGCGCCCGGTTTGGTCAGGTCATTAAGGAATTGGCGGTTGAGGCTGGATTGGATCGACGGCGGGTATCGCCACACGTGCTACGACATTCGTTTGCAAGTCATTTACTGGCAAATGGCGCAGATTTGCGGGCTTTGCAGCAGATGTTGGGGCACGCAGATATTTCTACGACGCAAATATACACGCATGTTCTCGAAGAACGTCTGCGAACACTGGTAGAAACGGCGCATCCCCTCGCGCAGATGTGAGAGAAATCATCAGATTTACGCGCCTTTTAGAGGGCGCCCGCGTTGACAGTGAGCCTACAGGACTCTATCTCTTTCTCAGCTAATTCAAGACCGTAAACTGAGCGGTCCCCCTTGTTATTTTGGCGACGCGCCAGGAGCCGCAAATGCTGCAAAACTTTGCCAAACGCCTATTCGGCTCGGCCAATGATCGCTTTATCAAAACCCTCGAAAAAACGGCTGAAGAAATCAATAGTTTTGAGCCATCGATGGAGCCGCTTTCCGACGATGAGTTAAAGGCCAAGACCGATGAATTCCGGGGTCGTTTGGATGCAGGTGAGACTTTAGACGACATTCTGCCAGAGGCATTCGCGACCGTTCGTGAAGCTGCAAAACGATCATTGGGTCAACGCCACTACGATGTTCAGATGCTGGGTGGGATTGTTCTACATCGTGGCATGATTTCCGAGATGAAAACCGGTGAAGGTAAGGCCCTTGTTGCGACGCTGGCCGTTTATCTTAATGCT
>Ga0316204_10009629_pt1 | contig 12815 bp, 12 predicted proteins | sample 6monrhotite_MG_2_FD_205661 | JGI IMG/M metagenome (GOLD analysis project Ga0316204, IMG submission 205661) | Microbial mat bacterial communities from mineral coupon in-situ incubated in ocean water Damariscotta River, Maine, United States -... | ecosystem: Environmental > Aquatic > Marine >...
GGGGGCCCCGCCCCCCGGCCGCGCGCGGGCGGGCGCCCGCCCCCCCCCCCCGCCGCCGCGGGCATTGGGCAAGGGGGCGGGCGCGGATGATGGAGGCGGCGGCTTTGCGTTGGGTCTCGGGGGAGGCTTGGTCAGAGCAGCACAGGCGGGCGCTGGCGTCGATGGCGGTGCGGCGGGCGTCGTGGTCGGTGAGGGATGTTCGGGCGTGTTCGATACGGGCGAGGGCATGGAGTTGGGCCCGGACGTCGGGGCGGTCGAGCTGGTTGGCCAGCGCGGTGGGGGCGAGGCGGTAGAGGTCGCAGAGGCCGACCGTCGAGTTGGCAGGGTCGGCCAGGGCGAGGGCGAGTTCGATGGCGGGGATGTCGCGTGGTGGCTGGCGTGTGGTTGGCTCGGTCTGCATACCGGGAGTGTCGCAGACGGCGGACGCGGCACAAGGGCGGCGGGGTGGATCGCACGCAAGTAGCGCACGGATCGGGTGATCGGGGTTAGATTGTTAGGCAGATGGAGGTTTGCTTTGGAGTTAGGGCCCGGTCGCCAGTATGCACGCGTTGAGGTGGTGCTTCGCTACGCGCCGGTGTTCTCATCCATGCCGTGGGATGACCCTGTGTATGAAGACACGTTTCGTTGGTGCGATGCGATCGGGAAGCGTGTGTCGGCTTGCGGGCTCGGTCGGATCGATCAAGGCGGCTATGAAGATGGGGCGATGACCATCGTGCTGCACGGGCCCGATCTCGAAGCGCTGTGGAGTGAGATTGAGCCGCTGGTTGATGTGCTGCCGGTGCTCGATGGATCCGAGGTCTGGATTCGGCAGGGGGTAGCGCCGGGTGTGCGGATAGGTGAGGCGTCGCGGCGAGTCTGGTGGCGATGATGTTTGAGGGGTTCGTGCTTTGCCCTTCGGGTCAAAGCACGGCACCGGGATCAGCCCTGGACTCTGCTGTGCACGACTCCCGACCAAGATCGGTAGATCGTGATCTCCCCCGCTTGGAGGAGCGATTGCTCGCGTTCGATGTGAGATTCGATCGATTCGCTCAGGGGTTGGATGGATTCGATGTCGTCGCTCCGATGGAACACGGCAAGGATCGTCCGGTCCTTGAGAATGTCAGCGATGAATGCGTCGGTATCGACGAGATCGGGGTGGGTGTGCCACGGGCCGGGCTCGATGGAGATGATCCAGTCGTCGCGGCCCTCTGGGTGGGCGTCGTCGATTGTTCGTGTGGGCTCGCTGGTTAGGGTCAGCAGGCCGTCGGGAGAGTTGTGGAGTTGGGATCGCATAGGGGATTGTAGTTTGATTAGGCTGAAGCGTGCTTTGCCCTGCGGGTCAAAGCACGGCACTGGGGCTTGGATTAGTCGCGGACGGGTCGTGGCTTCGTGTATTTCGCGTAGGTGTTGGCGTACGGCGTGTCGAACTGGATGCGTGTGATGTCGTTGGTCCAGATGATGGATGGCTGATCGGTCCAGACGCCGAGCGCGTCGTAATGATCGAACTCGACGACTTCGTCGGTGGCTTGGATGGGGGTGCCGAGGTGAAAGTCGGTGCCTTCTTCGTCATCATCCACGGATTCGCACTCGATGATCATCTGGGGGTAGAGCGCCGCGATCGATCGGATGGCGGCGGGGATTGAGGTGAGATCGATTTCGGGTGGGGCTTTGAGCCCGTCGAGCAGGCCCTCGGATGAGAGCATGTGGTCTCAGTGGAACTCGGACTCATCGCGTGTGACTTCGTCGACTTGATTGACCCTGAGAATCTGGTAGCCGTCGGGGTGGAAATCGTGGAAGAGATGGAACAGTGCGAGTTCCTTCGAGAGACCCAAGAGATAGCCCGGCCACGTTGGATGGTCTTCAACGCCTCGTGTGATGCTCACGATCTGGTTGGTGGCAAGGTGTTCGAGCAGTTGGGCGTACATGGGGGACTCTATTCGTACCTCGAAGAACGTGCATTGCCCTTCGGGTCAAAGCACGGCACCGAATACAGTGCGATTCTTGCCTTCGGTTATCTCAGTGAACGCTTCACGGTTGAGGGGCTGACGCGGTTGCCCTCTTTGTCGAGGAATCTCAAGCGGTTGGGGAGGAGCCATTGCAGGCCGACATCGATGTCGAGACCGTCCATGAGGTTGTCGTAGATCGGGGAGTAGATCGTTCGCTCACGGACCATGGTGTAGTCGCCGACGTAGTCCTTGGCTGCGTCGTACTTGGTCTCCACGACGACGGTGCCTGTTTGGTCGATGAAGCCGTGCCTGAGTGGGGGGAACGGTTCGTTCGGGTCGGACTTGCGCCGGACCATTGCCATGCCGTTGACGAAGGGTTCGACATAGTCGAAGTCTGTTATGAAGGCTACGGATTCGTCGGGGCGTATGAAGCCTTGTGTTTTGTCTGCGAGAACAGCGGATACCAGGCCTTCGTGGAAGTGTTTGTCGAGCGAGAAATAGGTTGGCGCGATGACGATCTCGCCGGCGGCGTTCTTGAAGCCCTGCATGTGGTTGGTGCCGCCGTAGGACAACGTGTACGGCTGCGATTGGTCGTAGAAGTGGATCAGGTCGAGTTGATCGGGTGTGGGGCGGGTCGGGATGCCGTGCATCCTTGCATGGGCGCGTAAGTTGTCCCACACGCGTTCGTGGCGGGCGTTGGAGGTGTGGATCCAGACGAGGGAGGCCGGGTAGGCGATGACGAGCGCGGTGATGGCGAGCAGGAGCCAGTGTCGTGCTTTCAGCTTGGGCTTTTTCATCGGATGGGTCAGCATACCACGCTGGCATTCTGCCCAGGCTGATCATCTCGCTTCAAGCCTTTGTTGGGGCTATGGTTGTGTCGCTCTGGGCGGGATGGCCGGCTGGGGCGGTGATATGGTTGAGGCCCGGGGCGGGGAAGCCGCCAGCCTGGGCGAGAGGAATGCATGCCGAAGCAAGACGACAAGTTTACGATGGAAGCGGTTGTGATCGAGGCGTTGCCGAACGCGATGTTCCGCGTGCGGCTGCCGAACGAGCAGCAGAGCGAGATCATCGGGTATGTGTCCGGGAAGATGCGGAAGAACTACATCCGCATCCTGCCGGGCGACACGGTGACGGTGGAGATCAGCCCGTACGACCTGACGAAGGCGCGGATCACGTACCGGCGTTGATCGCGGCGGGTGTTGGTTGAAAGCATGACTTTGTGCCCGCGGTGAGCCGCGGGTTTTTTTGTGCGCTGCGTGCGTGTCTATGCGGTGTCGGATTGGGGGCCGGCGATTTTCTTTGAGAGCCAGGCGCGGGCGAAGCGCCAGTCTGATGACACGGTCATGCGGGAGACGCCCAGCATTTCGGCGATCTGTGATTCCTGGAGCCCGGCGAAGAAGCGGAGTTCGACGACGCGGGCGCGGCGCTCGGAGAGGGCGGCCAGTTCGTCGAGGGCGTCGTTGAGTGTGAGGATGGTGGAGGCATCGGCGTGGGCGATGGCGTTATTGTCGTCGGGGAGGTCGGAGACGGTGCCGGCGCGTTTGGCGTCGCCGCCGCGTTTTTTGGTGTTGCTGGCGCGGGCGTGGTCGACGAGTGCGGAGCGCATGACCTTGGCGGTGAAGCTGTAGAAGGCGGCGGGGGACTCGAAGGCGAGGTCGGAGCGGCCGCTGAGTTTGACGAATGCTTCGTGGACGAGGACGGTGGGGGAGAGGGTGCCGTCGGCGGCGGGGCCCATGACGTTGCGTGCGACCTTGCGGAGTTCGTTGTAGACGTGGGGGAGGAGTTCGTGTGCTGCGGACTCGTCGCCGGCGAGGAACGCGTCGACAGCGCGGAGGACGCCTTCGTCGCGCGGTGTGGGCGGTGACGGGGGTGGTATTGGGTCGGGTGGGGGCATGGGTCGGGCGTGTCTTTCGCGGGCTATTCGGGTATGGCTGCTGCGAGGGCGTCTACGCGCTGGTTCCAGGCTGCGGCGTCTTGGGTTCGCCCGGCGCGGGTGAGGTAGTTGGTCAGGTCTCGGGCGCGGTGCACGATCTCGTGGGCTTTGTGCTCGGGGATGGCGGGGTCGGTTTGCTCGAGGGCGTGGGCCATGAGTTGCTCGCAGCGGGGGTCGTCCATCCGTGCGCACACGCGGGCGATGTTGGCTTGGAACTTGAGGTAGAACTCGGGGTGTTTCTCGGCGTCGATGGCGGGGATTTGGGCGAGCAGGTGGTCGAAGAACGCTTCTTTGGAGCCGAAGAACTCGGTGCTCTCTTCGCTGGCGGATATGAGGCTGTCGAGTTCGTCGTCGCCGGGGCCGGCGTTGAAGTAGCGGAGGGTGAGTTTGTGGCGTGTCCATTGGTTGGCGCCGTCGGAGTCGCCGCTCTCTTGTCGCATGCGGGCCATGTAGCCCGCGTTTCGTTCGTTTTCCCAGGCGTAGGGGCCGAGCGATTGAACGGTGACGTCGATGCCGTGCTGGAGGAGTTCGAAGGCTTCTTCCCAGCGTTCGCTCATGGCGAAGCTGCCGGCGGTGTTCACGGCGGCGGTGCGGTAGCGGTATGAGAGCGGGTCCGCGGTTTCCTGGACGATCTTGAAGCCGCGCATGCGGGCTTCGAGTGCCTTGTCGAGGTTACCGCGCTTCTCGTGGAGCCAGGCGTCCATGGCCGCTGCGGTGGCTCTGGCGGCGGGGTCGCCGAAGAGATCGCCGAGCGAGATCATCTTTTCGGCGATCGGGTACATCTCTTCCAGCTTGCCGAGTTGGAACTTGGTCTGGTAGAGGAAGCTGTAGAGGGGCAGCAGTTCGCGGGGGTAGGGCTCTCCTGCGTCGAGCATGCCCTGGATGAGTTGCTCGAGGATGGGCTCGGCTTCTGCGGCCTTGCCTTGTGCTTGGAGCGTCGAGGCGAGGATGCCGCGGGTCTGATCCCAGTACGCGTCGTCGGGTTCGAGAGGGATCGCTTGGGCGGTGCGGAGGGCTTCCCGTGCGGCGTTCTCGGCCAGCTCGGGTTGGCCGTAGCCGACGAGGACGTTCGCTTTGTTGAAGAGGATCTCGACGGATTGGCGGGAGTTGTACGCGTCGGATTCGCGGAGCGTATCGAGGGCGAGATCGAACTGTTCGATGGATTGTTGGGCGCGGCCGAGTGCATCGTACACGATGCCGATGCTGGTGCGGACTTTGGCTTCGCCGGCGGGGTCATCGTCGAAGCGGAGGTCGATGTTGGGCGCTGAGAACTCGATCGCGTCGACGATCTTGGCGTTGACGCCGAGGCGTTGGGGGTGGGCGGCCAGCAGGGTGTCGATGATGAGGAAGTCGTTGATGTTGGTGACGCGGACTTTGGCGAGCTCGGAGTCGGCGAGCGCCCGGCGGGCGCGATCTTCTGAGCGCTCAGACTCGGCGAGCGCGGCGAGGGTGGCTCGCCCGGAGCGTTCCGAGTCGGCGAGGGCTTTGCTTGCGGTGATGGCGCTGGTGGTCGAGATGATCGACGCGGTGACGAGGGCTGCCAGGGTGAGGGCGGCGGCGCCGACGAGCAGTTTGTTGCGTGTGGCGAAGCGGTTGAGCAGGTAGAAGGCGCTGGGGCGGCGGGCGGTGATGGGCAGGTTGCCGAGGTAGCGGCGGATGTCGGCGGCGAGTGCTTCGGCGGTCTGGTAGCGTCGGTCCTTGTCCTTGTCGAGGGCGTGGGTGATGATGGTTTCGGGGTCGCCCTTGAGCGCGGGGTTGATCGAGGAGGGGCGTTTGGGGGGCTGCTCTTCGATGACGCGGGCGGCGGCGCCGATGCTCAGGGTGGTGACGTCGTGGGGCAGGCTGCCTGCGAGGACGTAGAACATGATGACACCGAGCGTGTATACATCACTGCGGGTGTCGACGGCGGCGGGGTCTCCGACGAGTTGTTCGGGGCTCATGTAGGCGAGGGTGCCGACGACTTCGCCGGCGACGGTGTGCATGGAGATGGTGCTAGAGGGGTCGGTGACGCGAGCGACGCCGAAGTCGATGACCTTGGGTTCGGGCGTGGCGCCCGGGTTGGTGGCGATGAGGATGTTGCTGGGCTTGAGGTCGCGGTGGATGACGCCGCGGTTGTGGGCGTGCTGGACGGCGTCGCAGACCTTGGCGATGAGTTCGAAGCGATGGGCGAGCGAGGGTTTGGTGGTATCGAGCCACTTGTCGAGGGGGAGCCCGTCGACGAGTTCCATGACGAGGTAGGGGCGGTCGCCCGTGGGTGTGCGCTCGATGCCGGTCTGGTGGACGGTGGCGATGCCGGGGTGTCGGAGGCGTGCGAGGGCGTCGGACTCGGCGCGGAAGCGCCGGAGCAGCCCGGGCGTGCCGATGCCGGCGCGGAGTACCTTGATGGCGACGTCGCGCTTGGGCTGGGCCTGGGAGCCCCGGTAGACCAGGCCCATGGCGCCGGTGCCGAGCAGTTCGTGGGTCTCGATGCCGGGGATGGAGGGTGGGTGCTCGGCGCCCTGGGCGAGGATGCGTTGGGCGATGCGTTCGATGCCCACGATGGCGGCGGTGTGGTCGTGCTCGAAGAGGGCGAGGACCTCGGCGCGGAGGGAGTCGTCGTCGGTGAGTTCGGCGAGGCGGTCGGGGCGTGCGTCGGCTGGGGCGTCCTGGACGGCGTCGAAGAGTTCGTGGATGGCTTCGAAGCGGGTCGTGTCGGTCATGGTCAGCTCGCGGGGTGCATGGTGGATGGGCACGGGGGCTAAACGACCCATGCGTCGTCATGGTAACGGTTTGCGTGATTTCTGCGAGCGGGATCGCGCCCGGGAGCATCAGTTGGGGCGAATGCCGTATGTGTGGGCAAGGGGCCCGCCTTGACATGAATATGCACAGTGTGTATATTCATGCCATGTCACGGGACCGTCGCCGCATGCTGATCGTGGACCTGCTGGGTCGTGGGCCGGTGCTGACTCAGGAGGAGTTGGCCGAGGCATTGGCGCGCGGGGGCGAGCCGGTGACGCAGGCGACGGTGTCGCGGGATCTGGCCGCGGTGGGGGCGGTGCGGAGCGCGGACGGGTATCGGTTGGCGGGCGAGGCGGGTGTTGCCAATGCGGTGCTCGCGGGCGGCGACGAGTTGTCGGGCGTGGTGCGTCGGCACGTGGTCGAGGCGAGGGTGGCGCACTCGTTGGTGGTGGTGCGGACGGCGCCGGGTCATGCGCAGATGCTGGCCAGCGCGTTCGACCGGTGGCCCCCCGACGGTGTTGAGGGGACGGTCGCGGGGGATGACACGATTTTTTTGGCGACCCAGAGCCCGTCGGCGGCCCGGGCGCTTGCTGATTTGTTGGACAAGACGATCCGGGGAATGGACGCATGAAGCACTTCATCACGACGCAAGACTGGACCAAGGCAGAGTTGGACGGGCTGTTGGCGCACGCCCGGGGGCTCAAGCTCGATCCGATGCAGCGCCTGCTGGAGGGCAAGTCGGTCGCGTTGCTGTTCTTTAACCCGTCGCTGCGGACGCGTGCGTCGTTCGAGGTGGGCGCGTGGCAGATGGGCGGGCACGCGGTGGTGCTCGAGCCAGGCAAGGCGGGCGGGACGGGCGGTGCGTGGGGGATGGAGTTCGACGCGGGCGGGGTGATGGACGGGGACGCCGAGGAGCACGTGAGCGAGGCGGCCCGGGTGCTGAGCCGGTATTGCGATCTGATCGCGGTGCGGGCGTTCCCGAAGTTCCAGGACTGGTCGGTGGACCGCGAGGACCGGGTGATCCGGGCGTTTGCCGAGCACGCGACGGTGCCGGTGATCAACATGGAGACGATCACGCATCCGTGCCAGGAGCTGGCGCACGTGCTGGCGCTGCAGGAGCACTTTGGCGTGACGGACGGCCAGGGGCTGCTGGGCAAGAAGTATGTGCTGACGTGGACGTACCACCCCAAACCATTGAATACGGCGGTGGCGAACTCGGCGGCGATGATCGCGACGCGGTACGGGATGGATGTGACGTTGCTGTGCCCGGACGAGCGGTATCGCCTGGACGAGCGGTACATGTCGGCGGCGGCGCAGAACGCGGCGGAATCCGGCGGGTCGTTCGACGTTTCGCACGACATCGCGGGTTCGTACGAGGGGGCGGACGTGGTTTATGCGAAGAGCTGGGGGGCGCTGCCGTTCTTTGGGGATTGGGATGCGGAGAAGCCGATCCGCGACGCGAACCGGCACTTCATTGTGGATGAGTCGAAGATGGCGATGACGAACAGCGCGGCGTTCGGGCATTGCCTGCCGGCGCGTCGGAACGTGAAGGCGACGGACGCGGTGATGGACTCGCCCAACTCGTTGATTATCGAAGAGGCGGAGAACCGGTTGCATGTGCAGAAGGCGTTGATGGCGGCGATGGTCGGGAACGGTGTGGAATGCGGTGCGCCGCAGCACGCGGGCGCTTGAGCGAGGTGGATGATGGGTGAGAAGAAACTGGCGGTATTGGCGTTTTCTGGCGGGTTGGACACGAGTTTCTGTGTGCCGTGGCTGATCGATCGCGGGTATGACGTGGTCACGCTGTTCGTGGACACGGGCGGGGTCGGTGATGACGGGGCGGCGACGATCGCGGCTCGGGCGCGCGAGCTGGGGGCGGTCGAGCATGTGGCGGTGGATGTGTCCGCGAAGTTGTGGGACTCGTTCGTGGTGCCGTTCGTGATGGGCGGGGTGAAATATCAGGATCGGTACCCGCTGCTGTGCTCGGACCGGTATTTGATTGTTGAAGAAACGGTGAAGCTGGCGCACGCCCGCGGGGCGGATGTGATCGCGCACGGGTGCACGGCGATGGGCAACGACCAGGTCCGGTTCGATCAGACGATCGGGTCGTTGACGGGGTTGCCGATCGTGGCGCCGATCCGGGAGATCCAGGGGGTGACGAGCACGCCGCGGGTGTACGAGATGGAGGAGCTGAAGGGGCGTGGGTTCTCGGTGGGCGAGGACGTGAAGCGGTACACGATCAACGAGAACATGCTGGGCGTGACGATCTCGGGGTCGGAGATCGATGACATGGGCACGCCGGGGGCGGGGACGTACCGGATCACGAGGGCGCCGGGCGAGCGTGCATCGGGCACGGAGCGGATCGCGGTGGGTTTTGAGCGGGGCGTACCAGTGTCGATCGACGGTGTGGCGCTGGACGGGCCCGCGATCCTGTCGGCGCTGGCGGGGCGGCTCGGGGCGTACGGCGTGGGGCGTGGGATCTATGCGGGGGACACGATCGTTGGGCTCAAGGGACGGATCGTGTTCGAGAGTCCGGGGCTGGAGGGGCTGCTGGTGGCGCACAAGGCGTTGGAAGAGCTGACGCTGACGCGGGCGCAGAACGGGTTCAAGCCGAGCGCGGCGGGGCGGTGGACGGAGCTGGTGTTCGGCGGGGCGTGGTGCGAGCCGCTGCGGGAGGATCTCGAGCGGTTCGTGCGTTCGACGCAGCAGGGCGTGACGGGCGAGGTGGTGCTTGAGGTGAGCGCGGGGTCGGTCGCGGCGGTCGAGGTGAAGACCCCGAACGCGCTGGTGCGTGAGGGCGCGGTGTACGCCCAGTCGGCGGACTGGTCGGCGGCGGACGCGGCTGGGTTTATCAAGATCAGCGGGCAGTCGATGACGCTGGGCGCGGCGCAGCGTCGGCGGGTGGCGGGCTTGGCCGCGGGCGTGGGCGCGGGTCTCGCTTCCGAGGACGCGGCGATGGCGGGGGGTGTGTGATGCTGGGTCGTGTGTTGACACATCTCGAACGGTTGGTGGCGTGCCCTACGGAGAACCCGCCGCGGGCGATCGCGGCGGATGACCCGGCGCTGGGGTACTGCGTGGGCGTGCTCAAGAAGGCGGGGTGCGCGGTCGCGATCGACGATCTGGGCGACGGGTGTGTCTCGTTGCTTGCGACGCGGGGACGGGCCCGGACGGTGGTGAACTGCCACCTGGACACGGTGCCGGCGGATCCGTCTTGGACACGGGACCCGTTCAAGCTGGGCGTCGAGGGCGACCACGCGATCGGGCTGGGGGCGTGCGATGTCAAGGGTGCGGCGGCGTGCATGCTGACGGCGGTCGAGGAGAGCGATGGGGCGGTGGCGCTGCTGCTGACCACCGACGAGGAGGCGGGGCAGAGCCGGTGCGTGCGGGAGTTTCTCAAGGGGAGCATGGCATCCGAGTCGGCGTACGACTCGGCGGTGGTGGCCGAGCCGACGGGGGTTCGCGCGGTGACCAAGCACCGAGGGCTGGCGACGTACGACGTGCGGTTCGAGGGCGTGGCGGCGCACTCGTCGATGATCGGGGCGGACCAGCGGAACGCGGTGCACCTGGCGGCGCGGTGGTGCGCGGACGCGATGGACCTGACCCGGTCGGCGCCGTTCGATGACATCCGACTAAACATCGGGAAGTTCCAGGGCGGGACGAAGGCGAACGTGGCGGCGTCGTCTGCGACGGTGACGTTCGGGATGCGCCCGCCCGCGGGGATGCACCCGGACGTGGCGGCGGGGGCGTTGGCGGACCTGAGCGCGAGCGAGACCAAATCGGCGTGGACGGCGCGGTTCAGCGCACCGGGACTGGATGAGTCGGCGGGGACGGATGCGTTGTTGGCGCGGTACGGCTTCGAGCGGGGTGATCCGGTCGATTTCTGGACCGAGGCGGCGTTGTTTGGCGAGGCGGGGCTGGCGACGGTGGTGCTGGGGCCCGGTGATATCCGTCAGGCGCACGCCGCGGACGAGTTCGTGGCGCTCGAGGATCTGCGCCGGGCGGCGGCGAGCTACGGGCGGGTGTTTGCGGATGAAGGGGCACAGGGCGGGACGCGAGTCGAGATGAAGGCTGTGGATCGGGTTGTGGATGGGGGAGCGGTCGGATGATGAAGCGTGAGATCATCGTGAACCTGCTGTACAACCTGGGCGGTCGGTCCGAGGTCGAGCGGTACCTGCGTGAGTACACGCAGCCGGGCGCGGCGCGGACGGCGGTGGTGAAGATCGGCGGGGCGTTGATCCGCGACGATCTGGACGATCTGTCGTCGTCGGTGGCGTTTTTGAAGCACATCGGGATGGCGCCGGTGGTGGTGCACGGGGCGGGGCCCCAGCTGTCGGCGGAGTTGGATGAGGGCGGGGTTGTCAGCGAATGGGTCGACGGGCTGCGGGTGACGACGCCCGAGGTGCTCGCGGCGGCGCACCGGATGTTCGTGCGCGAGGGATCCAGGCTTGGCGAGGCGATCGACGCGCACGGCGTGCGGGCGCGGACGATCCCGACGGGCGTGTTCGAGGTGGTGGCCGACGATCCCGAGCGGCTGGGTTTGGTCGGGCGGGTGGTGCGGGTGGATCTCAAGCCGGTGCGGGCGGCGCTGGACGCGGGGTATCTGCCGGTGCTGTCGCCCTTGGGTGTGACGGTCGACGGGCAGATGCTCAACGTGAACGCGGATACGGCGGCGCGGGCGCTGGCCGAGGCTTTGAAGCCGGGCAAGGTGATCTATCTGACCGAGACCGGGGGGATCTTCGACGAGCACGGGCGGGTGATCTCGGCGATCAACATCGAGCAGGACCGGGAGCGGCTGGTCGCGTCGGGCGTGGTGAGCGGGGGGATGGCGCGGAAGATCGAGGAGATCGGCGTGCTGCTGGCGGCGTTGCCGGGGCAGGCAACGGTGTCGATCACCAAGCCGGCCCACCTGGCGCGGGAGCTGTTCACGCACAAGGGCAGCGGGACGCTGGTCCGGCGTGGGGCGTCGATCCAGGTTGTGGACGATCTGGCTGGGCTGGACGAGGCACGGTTGGTCGGGCTGCTCGAGAGCAGCTTCGGGCGCGCGTTGGTGCCGGGGTATCTGGATTCGGTGCGCGGAGCGAAGGCGTTGATCGCGCCGTACACGGCGTTGGCGATCGTGCGCGAGACCGGGATCGGGGCGTACCTGGACAAGTTCGCGGTGACGGCCGAGGCGCAGGGAGCCGGGGTCGGCGCGGCGCTGTGGGATCGGCTGGTGCGCGAGCATCCGAGGCTGTATTGGCGGTCGCGGGTGGGCAACCCGATCAACCCGTGGTATATGCAGCGCGCGGACGGGATGCAGCGGACGGAGAACTGGCTGGTGTTCTGGCGCGGGCTGGTGGCGGGCGAGGACGTATTGGGCGCGATCCGGACTGCGTCGGGCGAGCCGGCGAGCTTTGTGGACGCCAAGCCGTTGGCGGCGGAAGGAGCGGGGCTTGTCTGAGGCGATGAAGACTGATCAGATGAACACTGATGCGATCAAGACGGTGGGGATCGTCGGGGCGCGCGGCTATGTCGGCGCGGAGTTGATCGGGCTGATCGCCGCGCATCCGGGGCTGCGTCTGGGGTTTGCCGCGTCGAGGGCGCTGGTGGGAAGGGCGGTCGAGCACGCGGGCGCGGGGGGGCTGGCCTACTCGGACTCGGACGTCGGTTCGGTCGCGGCGTCGGATGTGGACGCGGTGGTGCTGGCGGTGCCGGACGGTGCGGCGGGGGTGTACGCAGAAGCGTTGGCGGGGCGGTTGGTGCTGGATCTTTCGAGCGACTTCCGGTTCGATGACACGTGGGTGTACGGGCTGAGCGAGCACAACGGCGCGGCGCTGCGCGGGGCGACGCGGATCGCGAACCCGGGGTGTTATGCGACGGCGGTGCAGCTGGCGCTGGGCCCGATCCTGGATCAGGTTGACGGGTCGGCGCACGCATTCGGGGTCTCGGGGTATTCCGGGGCGGGGACGACTCCTTCGGAACGCAACGACCCGGAGGTGCTCGCGGGCGGTGTGTCGCCTTACAGGCTCGTCGGGCACACGCACGAGCGGGAGGTGTCGCGCCATCTGGGGCGGGGGGTGCGGTTCTCGCCCAGTGTGGGGGCGTTCTTTCGGGGGATCACCGTGACGGTGCAGGCCCGGTTGAGCGAGCCCACGGGCGCGGATGCCCTGCAGGATCGGCTGCGGGGTACGTATGCGGGGTGCGGGTTGGTGGATGTGATCGAAGGGATGGCGCGTGTGCAGGATGTTGTGGGTACACCA
>Ga0316204_10009631_pt1 | contig 12807 bp, 10 predicted proteins | sample 6monrhotite_MG_2_FD_205661 | JGI IMG/M metagenome (GOLD analysis project Ga0316204, IMG submission 205661) | Microbial mat bacterial communities from mineral coupon in-situ incubated in ocean water Damariscotta River, Maine, United States -... | ecosystem: Environmental > Aquatic > Marine >...
CATCTTTGGCGACTACGCGATGATCAAAGGGTGTGTTTTCACCCATATGTCCCTGCATTTTTTTTGTAATCTGGGATTTTAATTTTTCAATTTTTTCACCCAGTGCCGTAATTTTCCTGTCAAGGTTATCGCCCCTGGCAGCCTGTCCTGGGCCAGGCTCCTGAACATCAAAAGCTTTTGTGAGTTTGCCAACTAAATCAGCAAGGTTTTGTTCACCGGTTTGTACTTCATCTACGACCTTAACCGCACTGAATAATAACTCTTTCCATTTACGCTCAGCGGGAGTGCCTCTGTCTGAGCCTATCAGGTAGTCCTGTAGTTTTTCAATTAGCGCTTCAATTGCTGCCTGCTGGTCACTCACTATCAAAACACGTTGCTTGCTATTAATGCAGTGTAGCAACAAATTCATAATGGCATAGGTTTTACCCGTGCCTGGCGGACCCTCAAGTAAAACAAGCTCATGTTGGTTGAGTCTGTCTATGAGATTTCTGGTGCTTTGTGGTAATGCGCCTGGCATCCAGGTAATAGGGGGTAAATCATTTTTTTTGTGTTGTTCAGGTTCCTGCTCAGGGGTGAGAAATTTTCCCAGTAGAGAATTATAAAAACGTTTTGTTGATTGGTGAGCAATAGAGGTGATCTGATCCAGGTCGAGCTCAAGCGCCTGATCAACAGGGTTAAGCAGTTTTGGCGCGCGGTATAAAAACACACTCTGCAGGTCGCATTCAATGCCTTTGACTTTCAGGTCGCCGAGTATGCCGCCTTTGCCATTTTCATCCTGGTAGCCTAAGAGGATTTCACGGGTTCTATCGAAAATGCTTTCTTTGACAGGCAGGTAACGGGATAAATGAATGCGGTCATTTAAACGGTCAACACTAATGTCCTGTGCAAGTAATGTTTTAAAAAACTTGTCTACGGGGTCTACATTGGCCACAGGCTCGTTGAATTTTTCAACCATCTGAGCAAGCGCCAGGTGGTTCATATAAAACAGGCCGTCCTGGGTGATTTCAATGTGTACGCCGCGCCCTGATTCGCGAATTTTTACTTTGGTGTAGTACAGCGGGAACTGAAAAGTTTTGATGGATCGGTTAAACGGGAATAATGCATCTACAATTTCAAAGCCTAAGTAGAAATCACAGGCTCGGTCATTAATAAATCTATCACGAAAATCACTGGCCTCTGCGGTGCTGAGTTCAAAATAAAACTTTCCATTATCAAACTCTTTAATTTCTGCAGCTGACAGGGGAATTGGGAACTGGGAAAGTATGGACTTTCCTTTGCTGGTTTTTGTCTCAGGTGTTTCTTCTGCTTCTGCAATAGCTTTTTTAGAAATTTTTGTATCGCCAAAAACTTCCTCGTAATCAACTTTTATGTCTTTTTCATTGAAACGTTCGCCGAGTTTTGGTTTGTAGAGGTTGGCGTCTTTGGCTTTTGAGTCACGTTTGTTTTCTACAGGTTTTGCAATGACCTTTTTATCTGAAGCTCTGGCATCAGCATCAAGCAAAACTTTTTGTGCAAGGCTAGGGGTGTATCTTTCAGTGGTTTGTAATACGTCTTTACGTAATGCGAGCCCACTGGTGATACTTTTGCTGCCTTTTACAAAACTAAACTGGAATAGTTTGTGATAGGAAATTATTTCCTGTAATACATCATTAGGGTGTTGTAGTTGGTCATTGTAAAGTAGTTGATCAAGAGCCTGTAGGCTACGTCTACTAACCGTGAGATAACCTGATGAGCCTTCTCGTTCTTCTATATCCTGTATAATCAGGTTGTCTAAATCAGTACTGGAAGATTTGAAATAAAAATATTCACGGTTTAAAAACTCGGCAGTGAGTTCAAATGGTTCTGGTTGTTTTTTACTGATCTCATTTTTTAGTATTGAGCGTATGCTGGCGCGAAAGCGACCAAAGATAAAACGCGGAATAAATATTTTTTTACCTTCTATGGTATTTTCCAGGGTGTAAACCTGAAAGCCATGGTCGTTTTTGAAACGCTTGATGCGAAATGCATTACGACGATCCCCTTTTTTTGTGAGACCAATTTCTGCTGTTTTTTTTCTGGAAATCAAATTTGCCACTTTACCTTGTTTTTTAGCTGTCATCTCCGAAAGTCTGTATCGGAGATCCAGTGGCCTTGAGTGCTGCAAAGTCACTAGATTCCCGAGACAAGCATTCGGGAATGACGGGGATAGTTAGTTGAAGTTTAATAATATTATAAATCTACACTATCTAATCAATAGAGAAACTCGTCGGTTGCGAGCCCTGGCCTTTTCTAACGCTTCACCAGTTTTTCCTCTGACATCTGTTACCGGGCGTGTGTGAGCGTAACCCACTGCGCGTAGTCGTTTGGAAGAAATTCTGAGTTCTCTGAGGTGTAAAATTACGCTACTCGCGCGTTTACCACTTAAACTCCAGTTGGTTTCGATCTCACCTTGCTCATAACGATAAAAAGGTACGTCATCAGAGTGCCCTTCGATATCAATTAAATAATCTGTTGCCTTTATCTTTTGTAATAAGGGAGCAAATGATTCGAGCGCTTCATTTTTAATGATAGCGCTGCCCTGTGCAAATAAAACCCCAGTATCGAGGTCTACACGTACTCCGTCTTTTGCAAGTTCTACTGTTGCCCCAGGTATGCCCGGCGTGCCTTCTATAATTTCTTTGAGGTCACTGGCAAGCTCAACCAGGGTGTTTTCTGTGCTGCCGGTCATTACACTTTTAACTTTTTCAAATGAACCGATGTCTACCTTGCTCATAGTTAACAGCATGACAAAAAACACACACAGGATAACCATTAAGTCGCCAAAACTTATGTAAAAGACATCAAGGCCTTCGTCGTCATTATCAATGGTTAGCTGATCAAGTTTCATGCATTGTCATCCAGCTTCTTGTTCATTTTAACTGAGTCCATTACGCGATCTTCGCGTCGTATAAGAACGCTGACCCTGTTCATGAGGAGTTTATGGGTCTCGACATACATGCTGTTATGGTGTTCGAGTCTGCCGGCCAGTGGTGTAAAGACCAGTGAGCCCAGTACTGAGCCAAAGGCGGTGGTCATTAAAGCGAGTGACATGGCGGGGCCGATTTTAGATGGATCTTCCAGTGACTGTAATACTTCTATAAGACCTATTACAGTACCTAAAAGACCAAGTGCAGGAGCAACCTTGGCGCCTTTGTTAAGTAATGAAACTGCAACTTTTCTAATCAGGAAGATAGATGCAATTCGATTAGACACAAAATCTTCAATTTCTTCATAAAAGAGTTTTTCTTTTATCATATGCACAATATCATTTAGCAGGTCGCCGGTGATTTCGGAGCCGTCGCGTAGTTCAAGAATGCTGCCACCTTTAATAATAACTTCATCGAGCTCTTCCATTAGCTTTGTGGTGTGTTTGGTGGGGCTGCCAATAAATGAGCGAATGACCAGTACAATGGTGCTAAAAAAAGTTTCCAGATCAAATTGAAATAACAAAATGCCCAGTGTTCCACCAACCACAAAAAAGAAGCTGCGAAAGTCATTGAACAGAAACGTATTGCCAGAGCCAATGCCTAGTCCAGCATCAATGCCAACAGCTGAAACAAGTACGGCGGTTAACAGGCCGACACTAAATATGAGCGTTATTGGATCGAAGCGTTTTTTTGAACTTGTCAGATATTTCTTGTCTTTTAAACCCTGCATAATCTTATCTCTATAAAATTCTAGTCCTGGTCATCGCTTGATGATTTGACCACTAACTGATTGCGTGCGATGTCATGCACGATATATTGTTCCTGAATGTGTGAGGTGAACTCTACTGAGTCGGTTGATCCCAGTACAGAAAAACGCACGATATAACCATCAGAAATAGATATGACAACTTTCATGCCACGCCCCAGTGCCTGTATGGTTTGCGCTTCCATGGCATTTACCGCTTTGATCTGAAACTCATTGCGCATGGAGTCGCGCGCCTTAAAAGTATCACCTTTAACGTATAAGAGCTCAGCGGTGCGTTTTTCAATGTCACCAAGTTCTTCATTGTTAAAAAATATAATGCCCAGAGGGGACTCCTCATCTTCATCAAAGGTAATTAAGCAGCGCGCCTGATAATCCGGTACGCGATCTAACATATGTGTAGGAATATCGATAACCTTTCGATTGCATTTTACTTTGACCTTGCGTAGTTTGAGATCAACATCGTCTACTCGGCAAATTTTTGCGTTATCAGGTAAAACTCTCTGTGAGTCGAGAGCTTTGGATGCTCTGCTAAGGGATTTTTGCTCTATGCTTAACTGATAGGTGAGTTCACTGATCTGTTTGTTGAGCTCGCTGTTTTGCGCTTTCAGTTCTTTGACTTCTGCGATTAAGTTTTTGGCTTTTTTAAGTTCGGGGTCAGGGGCCCATGCCAGATCATGATTCTCTGATGTTTTAGATTCGTATTTTGAAATTTCGTCATAAAAACTTTGCAGAATTTTACCTACCTTATTTTTATGCGGTAATTCAAACCGAATACACGGGAGATATTCCTGAACTTTAACAGGCGTGTCTGTTGAGTCTGACTTGCTGGAAATGCGTGTCTGTGCGGAAAAATTAAAACTGTCCAGGCAGGATAATATATTTTCCAGATTGGGCACAAAACCATGGGCATCAAGTACGGTTTTAATAGTGCTGACCGGGTCTGAAAACAGCGCCTTGTCCATAGTCATATAGAAAAATTTTTCATCATTATCATAACCTACAGCTGACAGGTTTTTGTTTAGAGAAGCGCTGGATAAATCAGCATCTTCCTCTTCGGAGATAACGGTTAATTTTCCTTTTTCAAAAATGGGCATATACCTGGCTCGTTACTTGTTTAGCAAAATGTGGGGCTCTGTCAACAACCGGGCAAGCGCTTAGGTGAAAGTCACATGTGCAATTAGAGTCGTCTGTATTCTTAGTGGCAGGCTTTGTGTATTTACTGGGCACGATGAATAACTATGGTGAAATCTAATATGATTGAATCAGCTATCTTATATTTTATGTATATTAGTATTGCCTTCTCACCTACACAAACACTCTATTTTCAATTAAGGCACTTAATCTATTTAAGTGTGATGTGGCTCACGCTATATTTGCTCTATGGCTGTTCAGCAGTAATGTTAATCGATGATTCTTTATAGCAGTTACAGCGGAATTAATCATCAAGAATGCTAAAATCTCTGGGTTTAAGCTTGTTTGAACATTATATTAACGTAGGGCTTTTAGCTAACGGTTTTGAGTTTGCTTACCTGACGGAGTGACCTCCCGGCAACTCTTTTATATAAACATCCTGCTTATTATAAGGAATTTCAATTCCATGTTTATTTAAGGCTTTGTAAATCGTGGTCAGAAGTATATCGGTCACCTGCCCACGTAATGACGGGTCTTCTACCCAGCATAACAAATCGAGATTTAAGCTGGAGTTGCCAAAGGTTCTGAAGCGCACTCGAGGTTCTGGGTCGGTGCAGACTTTTTCCTCCTCCAGGGCCACATCCATTAATACCTGTTTTACCTGGTCAATATCGCTGCCATATGCAACACCAACGTTGACGCGGATGCGAAACTTTTTATAAGGGCCACCGGATTCATTAATGATTTTGGTGCTGCCCATTATAGAGTTGGGAATGGTGAGTTCGACATCATCACGGGTGAGTATGCGTGTGCTGCGTATGCCTATGTGGGTAACCATGCCACGCTCGCCTGTGTCCAGCACAATATAATCACCAATCTTGTAAGGGGCATCCGCCAGTATCAGCACCCCTGAGAATAAATTGGCCAGAGTGTCCTTTGCCGCGAAACCTACCGCAATACCGATAATACCCGCCGAGGCTAGCCAGGCGGTCATATCTATTTGCCAGAAGATGAAAATAATATAGGTGGTGATGCCGATGATTAACAGTATTGACAGGTTCTGAAATAAGGGCAGAGTCTGGCTGGTCACCATGGGTAAAATGCGTTCACTTCGACTGGCGTGGGTGAGTAAAATGCGGCTCAGGCGCACCGCAAACTGAGACCAGACAAGTATGGCCAGTGTATATAATGTGCCAGAGGTGAAGTCCCCTGCTTTGGCTGGAAAAATTAAGGTGGCTGAAAAACCTGCTGCGATCAGTAAAACGCTGTAACTGATGGTGGGCCGGCTAATGTGGATTATCTGATTATCCAGGTGGGTATCAGTTTTATCAGCTAATTTAAGAATAAGTTTACTGAAAACATTATTAAATAAGTGCGCGAATATCAGGCCGGCGATAACAATGATGACGGCCTGATAAAATGGGCTTTCACTAAACTTATTTAAAAAATCAATGAGTTGCTTGCTTTGAAACCATTCCATAGAGGTGGCATGTCTTAGTTATTGTGTGAGCAGATAATCACAGAAACAGGCGAATAATTCAATCAGTTGGTTAGTGGGTTTTATCCTAAATGGGAAATAGCATTTTTAAGCGGTCTGGTTTATAGTTGCCTCTCAATTAGAACCTTACGTACTGGATGGGTATTAACCCATTAAAACGAATGAATATGTAAGGTTTGAAGCTGTGGGAGAGACCTTGATTTTCGTAATGGGAGTTAAGGCACCGAAGGCGCAACCGCCCGGAAACGCTCAGGTACATGGACTACAGCTTCTGCCCCTCCATTATTATATGGCTGGCAATTGACTCTGGAGAGCGATCTCGGCTACATGCTGGTAGATCCACCGAAGGGGACACGCGATTCTCATTGCGTTAATCTCTCAGGTATCAGGACAGAGGGGTAATCCATGAATAAAAAACTGGGAACCCCTGCTAATGAGTCAAAGAACCTGTCTGTATGACAACCACCTTAAGTCCAAAGGAAAAATCGTCGATTTCGCTGGCTGGGAAATGCCAATTAACTATGGCTCTCAGCTTGAAGAACACCATCAGGTGCGAACAGATGCGGGTATGTTCGATGTATCGCATATGACCGTAGTAGACCTTGAAGGTGAAAAAGTCATCGACTTTTTGCAATACCTGCTAGCTAATGATGTCGCTAAATTAAAAGATGAAGGTAAAGCTCTATATAGCGCCATGCTCAATGAAGAGGGTGGCGTTATTGATGACCTGATAGTTTATTACATGCGCGATGACTGGTTCCGTATGGTGGTAAACGCAGCCACACGTGATAAAGATCTGGCCTGGATCAATAAACAGGCAGCAAATTTTGATGTGAGGGTGACTGAGCAGTCTGATGTTGCCATGATTGCTGTGCAGGGCCCTAATGCCCGTGAAAAAGCGCTTTCAGTTTTACCGCTGGATGTAAGTCAGGCAGCGGCAGAATTAAAACGCTTTGTTGGTGCGGCTTCTGGTGACTGGTTTGTCGCACGCACCGGTTATACCGGTGAAGACGGTTTTGAAATTATTTTGCCAGAAACTGAAGCGGCTGTTTTCTGGGATGATTTATTAGAAGCCGGAGTATTGCCTATTGGTTTAGGTGCGCGGGACACTTTACGCCTGGAAGCGGGTATGAATTTATATGGTGCGGATATGGATGAAACAACATCTCCGCTAATATCAAATCTGGGCTGGACTATCGCCTGGGCCCCTGAAGATAGAAATTTTATTGGTAGAGACAAAATTTCTGCTGAAAAAGCTGCCAGTGTACAACAAAAACTGGTGGGTTTAGTGCTTCAGGGTAAAGGGGTGTTGCGTGGCCATATGAAAGTGGTTTGTGCAGACGGTGAGGGTGAAATTACCTCGGGTACTTTCTCTCCCAGTTTAAAACAGTCGATTGCTCTGGCCAGGGTGCCCGTTTCTGTGGGCGAAACCTGTGAAGTTGAAGTGCGCGGCAAGTTATTAAAAGCCAATGTGGTAAAGCCGGTGTTTTTCCGTGAAGGAAAATCCTGTTTGTAATTTAAGTGTTGTTTTGTTGCCACAGAGGCACAGAGCACACAGAGGTTGATTTTGTTTTGCGCTTTGCGCAAAACAAAAAATATTTCTCTGCGAACTCTGTGGCAAAGCTTTGAAAAATTTAATTTAAGAATTATAGATAGAAGAGGATATTAAGATGAGTGAAGTGCCAACAGATTTACGTTATACATCATCACATGAATGGGTTCGCCTGGAAGACGATGGCAGTGTAACCGTAGGTATTACTGATCATGCTCAGCAAGCGCTGGGCGATCTGGTTTTTGTTGAGCCACCAGAAGTGGGTACAGAGTTAGCTCAGGGCGATGCCTGTTGTGTTGTAGAATCTGTAAAAGCAGCTTCCGATATTTATATGCCAATTACTGGCGAGGTTATCGACACCAATAATGCATTGGTTGATGAGCCGGAAATTATTAATAATTCTGCGTATGACGATGGCTGGATATTTAAAATTAAACCAGTAGACGAAGACGACATCGAGCAACTGATGGATGCATCAACTTACGAGTCAGAACTAGAAGACGAATAAGTCGTAACAATTCAGCTCACCCCTGTAAGGCTCCAGTGCTTCGTTGGAAAATGGACATTTACATTTGTAAACTCACATTTTCCGCCTCGCTCTGAAGCCTTACAGGGGCAATCTGAATAGTTACTTGCAATCTTTTTATTAGTGTCCGAATTGTTAGTCATTTGCGAATTTATAGAAATGACTTTTTTATACATTTATTTATAGTGTCTTAACCATGCCATTTATACCCCATACCGAAGATGAAATTAATGAAATGCTGTCTGTTATTGGTATCGACAGTATTGAAAATTTATTTGATGAAATTCCCGCGCATTTAAAAATAAAGGGGCTTGAAAAAGTGCCTGCTGGATTAAATGAAATGAGCATTAATCGTTTAATGCAACAGCGAGCAGCACAGGACGGGCAGCCTTTATGCTTTTTAGGTGCGGGTTCATATGATCATCATATACCTGCAGCGGTATGGCAAATTACTACGCGGGGTGAATACTATACGTCTTATACGCCATATCAGGCAGAGGCATCACAGGGTACTTTGCAGCTGACCTATGAGTTTCAGAGTATGATGACCGCACTAACCGGTATGGATGTATCTAATGCATCTTTATACGATGGTGCCTCTGCAATGGCAGAGGCGGTGCTAATGGCAGTGCGTTCAAATCGTAAATCAAAATCACGTAAGATTTTAGTGCCGCGTTCAGTAAACCCAACGTATAAACACGTAACCGAAACACTGGTTAAGCACCAGAATATTGAGCTGGTCGATGTGGCAATGGATAGTGCAACAAGTAAGACTTCAATGGATGCACTAAATGCATTTTCTGGTGAAGACATTACCGCTGTTGTTATCTCGCAACCTAACTTTTTCGGCACACTGGAAGATGTAGATGCAATAACCACCTGGGCGCATGAAAATAATATTTTTGTGATTGCGATTGTAAACCCGTTAAGTCTGGCAATTCTAAAACCACCGGGTATCTGGGGTGATACAGGTGCAGATATTGCGGTGGGTGATGGCCAGCCACTAGGTGCGCCAATGTCATCGGGTGGGCCTTATTACGGCATTATGACGTGTAAGAAAGCTTTTGTTCGACAGATGCCGGGGCGTATTGTGGGGCGCACAGTTGACCAGCAGGGTCGTGAAGGTTTTGTGTTAACACTGCAGGCACGTGAGCAACATATTCGTCGTTCTAAAGCGACTTCAAATATTTGTACTAATCAGGGGCTGGTTGTAACCGCATCAACGATTCATATGAGTTTGTTAGGCCCTGAAGGTTTAAAACAAACCGCATTAAGTTGTCACGCAAATACTCAGGCACTGGTTAATAAATTATCTGCAATTGATGGTGTGGAAATTGTTTTTGATCAGCCGCGTTTTCACGAAGCGGTAATTAAAGTAAATAAACCAGCGGCGGATGTTTTAGCAAAATTGGCGGAGCAAAATATTATAGGTGGTTTAGATTTATCTACAGACTTCCCTGAATTAAAAGATTGTATTCTGGTTTGTGCAACGGAGTTACGCATAGCAGAAGATATTGAAACATTTACCTCAGCACTTGCTGCAGCATTAAAATAGGCGGTACTAGATAATGTTAATTTTTGAACACTCAGCCAGCGGACGCAAAACTAAAATTCAATCAACCTCTGGCAATGAAATGCCAACGGATATTCCTGCGGCTTTGTTACGCGAAGAAAAACCAGGCTTACCAGAAGTCTCTGAAATGCAGGCAGTGCGTCACTACACGTCTTTGTCACAGAAAAACTTTAGTATCGACACGCATTTTTACCCACTGGGTTCATGCACTATGAAGCACAATCCTCGTGTTTGTAATTCATTGGCCATGTTACCAGGGTTCTTGTCTCGTCATCCGCTTGCACCAGAATCAAACTCTCAGGGTTTCCTTGCCTGCATGTATGAATTACAGGAAATGTTGTGTGATGTAACAGGTATGGCGGCTTTCTCTTTAGCACCCATGGCGGGTGCTCAGGGTGAGTATGCCGGTGTTGCCATGATTCGCGCCTTTCATGATAAAAATGGCGATACAGAACGTAAAGAAATTTTAGTACCAGATGCAGCCCATGGTACGAACCCGGCTACAGCAACCATGTGTGGTTTTGTTGTAAAAGAAATTCCGACACTGGCGGATGGTGATGTGGATGTCGATGCTTTGAAAGCAGCGGTAGGTCCGCAAACAGCAGGTTTAATGTTAACAAACCCGTCAACTCTGGGTGTGTTTGAGCGCAAGATAGAAGAGATAGCAAAAATCGTTCACGATGCAGGCGGTTTGCTGTATTACGATGGTGCAAACTTAAATGCAATTCTGGGTAAAATTCGCCCTGGAGATATGGGGTTTGATGTTATTCACTCTAATCTGCATAAAACTTTTTCAACGCCACATGGTGGTGGTGGCCCGGGATCTGGTGCCATCGGTGTGGCTGAACGTTTAAAACCCTTTATGCCATTGCCTGGTGTTAAGAAAGTGGGTGACAACTACCAGTGGTTAACGCAAGAAGATTGCCCGCATAGCATTGGTCGCATGTCGGCGTTTTTTGGTAACCCGGGTGTATTATTACGTGCCTATATTTACATGCGTTTACTGGGGCGTGAAGGTATGCAGCGTGTATCTGAGTTTGCAACATTGAATGCAAATTATATGATGGCGCAATTAAAAGCTCTTGGTTTTGAAGCTGCAATTCCTGATCGATACGCATCACATGAATTTATTATTACGCTTAAAAAACAGGCGAAGGAATTACATGTGAGTGCAATGGATTTTGCCAAGCGTTTACTTGATCTGGGTTATCATGCACCAACCACCTATTTCCCTTTGCTGGTTCCGGAATGTTTATTAATCGAGCCGACGGAATCAGAAGCAAAAGAAATGCTTGATGGGTTCGTAGAGGCACTAGTGCAAATTCAGCATGAAGCTGAAACGGATGCAGAAATGTTACATAACGCGCCTTATACGATGCCGGTAAATCGCCTGGATGAAGTTCGAGCGGCCAGGCAGCTTGATCTGGCCTGGTCTGCTGAATCAAAATCGTAAACTCTAATCATTAGAATAGAACTCGATAAAATAAAGCTATGGCAAACAGTGGAAATACAGGTTTAACCCGCATTATTAAAGCTGCGGGTTATTCCTGGCAGGGAATAAAATCTGCTTATAAAAACGAAGCGGCTTTTCGTCAGGAAAGCTGGCTGGCGCTTGTGTTAATTCCACTGGCTATCTGGTTATCTGAAAACGCTACTCAGTTGGCCTTAATGATTTCTAGTGTAGTTTTATTGATGATGATTGAGATTATCAATTCTGCAATCGAAGCGGCTATTGATCGACATGGTGATGAGCAGCATGAATTGAGTGGACGTGCCAAAGATATGGGGTCGGCTGCCGTTTTATTTGCATTTGTTTATCTGGTGTTAATTTGGGCTGGAATTATTTGGGACAACTATATCCTGATCTAATCTATAAATTTTGTTTCTTCAATTTCTTATCAATATTTTTCTGCTCATACCCACATAGTAAAAAACACTCTGAAATCACTTGTCATTATGCATGTCTAATAACCCGTTTGAGGGAGGTAATGCTTCGATAAAGCATAAAAACCTGTAAAACAGCTACTTTTTACATAAAATATGTTTCTGTATATATGGCAAGATTCTGTTTTTGCTATAAACTACATCGAGGATGAAATGTTTCAAGACAATAAACAGGATTTATAAATGAAAAAATCAGGATTCGTATTTCAATGTGTAATGTCGCTGGCTGTTTTTATGGCGGTTCACACGTCCTCATATGCAAAGGAGCTTGCAGGGGTTTCTCTTAAAGACCAGATAATGGTGCAGGGTATAGATTCACCATTAAAGTTAAATGGTGCGGGTATACGCTATAAGTTTTTTTTCAAAATATATGTTGGCGCATTATATTTACCTGAAAAGCAGACGGATGCTGCTACGATATTAAAGTCTTCTCAACCTAATCGTATACTGATGCACTTCATTTATGACGATGTGCCGAAAAAAAAGCTGGTTGATGCCTGGTTAGAGGGTTTTGAAAATAATAATAATAAAGCTGCTTTTGACGCAGTTAAGTCTCGACTGTATGAGTTTAATGGTATGTTTTCTGATGTGAAAAAAGATGATGTGGTTTTACTTGATTACTTTCCGGGTAAAGGAACACGCGTAAGCATCAAAGGCGTTGAAAAGGGCGTAATTAAGGGGCGTGATTTTAACCGGGCATTATTATATGTATGGTTAGGAGAAGAACCGGTGACAGAAGAGTTAAAAGACGCAATGCTGGGGATTGAAGAAGACTAGTTTTAGCTCTGTTTTTAGTTGGCGGTGAAACGAAAAGAGTAGAACAATTGCCAGTTGATGTAAAAGAAAAACGCGAACGACGCAAAAACGATTGT
>Ga0316204_10009633_pt1 | contig 12805 bp, 10 predicted proteins | sample 6monrhotite_MG_2_FD_205661 | JGI IMG/M metagenome (GOLD analysis project Ga0316204, IMG submission 205661) | Microbial mat bacterial communities from mineral coupon in-situ incubated in ocean water Damariscotta River, Maine, United States -... | ecosystem: Environmental > Aquatic > Marine >...
TTATTTAATAAATCGCGACTCCTCAGTTTAAGCACGCACTGCACTTTTATTTATGTTTCAAAGCGGCGCCAACTCAACTTGCTCTTGAGGTCTTCCAGAATGTAATAACTGGCTGGTACCAGCAACAAGCTCACAATAGTTGCAAACATTACACCGAAGGCCATGGAGACTGCCATAGGAATCAGAAACTGCGCCTGCACACTTCGCTCAAGCATTAAAGGCGTTAAACCTGCAAAGGTGGTCAAAGACGTTAATACTATAGGGCGAAACCTGGCGGCCCCCGCATCTCTTATCGCCCTGCTTAACTCAACACCTTCCAAACGCCGGCGGTTAATATAATCAACCAGTACTAAATTATCATTGACCACCACGCCGGCAACGGCAATCATCCCGCTAAGTGATAACAGGCTTATATCCAGGCCAAGCAAAAGATGCCCTAAAATTGCACCAATTAAGCCAAACGGAATCGCACTCATCACCATCAGCGGCTGAGTATAAGATCTAAATGGAATCGCCATTAGCGCGTATATACCCAGCATTGCCAAAATAAATCCCCGGGTCATTGCATCAATCAATTCCTCCTGATCTTTCTGGCTACCAGATTTACTCCAGTTAATACCGCTAAACTGTTTCTCAATATTTTGCAGAAAGTCGCTAGTCAAACTTGTTTTAATCTGTGCGGGTACAGCTTTGGTCTCGTCAACTCTTGCACTCACCGTGATGACTCGCTTACGGTCAATACGCAATATTTCTGAGGGGCTTGAAGAATACTCAATCTCAGCAATTTCATTCAATGGTATTTCAGCACCGTCTTCCAGACGAATAAACATGGTTTCAAGAAAATACAAAGACTGTCGCTGGTTTTTAGGGTAACGCACAAAAACCCGCACATCATCTCGGCCTCTTTGAATACGCTGCACCTCCTCACCATAAAACGCCTGCCTGACCTGGCGCGCTAATAAACGGGTATTTATGCCTAAATGCTCAGCCTGTGACTTAAGACTCAAGCGAATTTCTCGTTTACCCGCTTCAAAACTATCCTGAATATCATGCACACCCTCGTATACCTGCAGCTGTTTCTTTAATGCTTTTGCCGCTGCGCCTAATTCATAAGTATCTTTCCCCGTTAACTCAATACTGATATCAGGACCAGAATCTCTTAAGCTCGATTGAAATGTAAGCTGAGTTGTTGCAGGGATTTTTCCAACCGCTTCTCTCCATAGTTTAAGAATTTCAGCACTATCAACTTTACGAGACTCTGAGGCACGTAAAGACAACGAGACCTCCCCTACATGGTCGCCTTTTTTACCATTACGTTTCATTGCCTGAACACCAATAGTCGAGACAATATTTTCTATCTGTTGCTCACCTGTACGAAGTTTTAATTGCTTGCGTAAACTCTGTGCGGCCAGCTCGATTTTATCAACCGCCTGCTGGGTTTTCTCAACATGTGTCCCCTGTGCAAAACTTACACTGGCTATTGCTATATCACCCTCAACTTTTGGAAAAAACAACAAGTGAATCCAGCCCGCTGCCAACACTGCAACAAATACAATAAATGCCCCAACAAATGCAGCCACGGTTACATAACGCCAGCGCAAAACTTTTAATAAAAAAGGCCGGTAAGTATTTTCAATAAAATTCTCTAACCAGTCTGAAAAACGTTTCTGGTAAATAGAATGCCAGTGAGTTCCTTTAGAGTGACTTTTTATAGTCGATAAATGTGCCGGCAATACAAATAAACATTCTGCTAGTGAGAACAACAAGGTAATGATTACCACCATGGGAATCACCATCCACAAACGACCTTCAGCGCCAGGTAAAAACAGAATCGGCATAAACGCAACGACACTGGTTAACACTGCAAAAACCACCGGTTTAGCCACATCCTGCGCGCCTGCTATTGCACCTTTTAAACCCAACTGTCCTTTCAAGTGAAACTTATGGATATTCTCGCCCACAACAATGGCGTCATCCACCACAATTCCCAGCACCAGAATAAACCCAAACATGGATATCATGTTTATTGAACCATCAAAATATGGCAGCAACCAGAATGCACCCATAAATGAAATAGGAATGCCTAAGCTAACCCAAAATGCGAGCCGAAATCTTAAAAACAAAACCAGAATCATAAAAACCAGAAGCAAACCTGTAAGTGCATTACGTGTTAATAAATACATTCTGCTTTTAAAATATTCTGACTTGTCCTGCCAGATATTTAACGAAATACCGTCAGGTAACTGTGGCCTTTTGTTTTCTATGTATTGTTTTATACTATCGGATATTTCCAGAACACTTTGTTCACCGACTCGATACACTGTTATCAGTAAACCAGGATTACCGTTAAACTCAGCGGTAAACTCTATATCTTCAAAACCATCAACTATATTTGCAACATCTGCCAACCTGACACTGCTACCATCACTCTTCGCACGCAAGGTTAACTCTGAAAAATCATTACCGCTATATGCCTGCGCCTTTGTTCTAAGTAATACATCACCGCTCTCGGTTTTTAAATGCCCTGCAGATAGATCCAGCGACGCTGTTCTAACTGCCTGGGTGACCTCATCAAAACTCAGGTCATACTCATGCAAACTCGCTTCAGACAACTCAATTGATAATTCATAATCACGAGCATTAACCAGATCAACCTGCGTGATCGCTTTCATTTCTGTCAGCTCATCACGCACCGTTTCAGCAATGTTTTTTAATGTCTGCTCATCCGCCTGACCAGACACTACAACACTTGCAACACTACTTCGGATACTAATTTCTCTTACAACAGGGCGTTCCGCTTCTTCTGGAAAAGTACTTATTGCATCTACTCGTGATTTTATTTCATCCATAACCTCACGCGCCTGATAATTAACTTCAATATCAGCAGTTACATTGCATATAGATTCACCAGCTTTTGTTGTTAACTTTCTAATACCTTCTATATCAAAAATACTTTCTTCAATACGCACACAAACTGACTGCTCTATTTCTTCAGGAGTAGCGCCCGGGTAGGCCACACCAATAGTTACCATATCAAGTGATATATTGGGGATTAGTTCTTTACGTGTGGTTTGCAGCGACAGAATACCAGCAACAACGATCAACACCATTACCAGGTTTGCTGCTACCTGATTTTCAGCGAACCAGGCAATGAGTTTATTCATTTTCGCTCTTAATTTTTACTTGGGATAAGCCGTTTACTTGTGTGTTTTGTTTTTTAACAGGTTGCAGTTTCATTCCATCAACAGGAAAATCAATTGCATTCATAATCACTTTATCACCCTGATTTAAACCAGACCTGATATAAACAGAATCTCTATCTTTGGCATACAGGGTGACTTTTTGTTTCTGGAGTTTATTTTCTTCATCTATCAACCAGATTTCACTTGCATAACGCAGCGCTGTTCGAGGCAACACAATAACCGCAGGTTTTTCTACGCCTGTCAATTCAGCCTTTACAAACATACCTGGTGTTAAGGGGGGTTTATCTGGATTTTCCCTGTCTTTAGCATAGGGCGAGGCAATTTCGGCAACCGCAAAAACCAGTCTATTACGTGCATCCAGCTCACCTTCTGTATGGCTTAATTTCGCCTGCCATGTATATATACTAGATGAATACTCGGATGTCAGTTTCACACTCACCGCATCAATGTCTTGTTGTTCATTTCGTAAACCAAGCCCTAATAGTTCTGCCTGATGCAAACTAACAGGTAACCTGACCTCTACCATTTCAGTTGAATAAATATCTGCAAGCAATGTTCCGGGGGTAACATATTGCCCAATATCAACCTGCTTTGTTATAACTCTGCCATCAAAAGGTGCACTAACCCTTGTTCGATTTAACTGTAACTGCGCAATAGCAAGATCCGCTTTTGCCGCCTGTAAATTTGCTTTAGCTTCAGCCAGGTGTGGTTTACGCAAAGCATATGAACTAGAGCTTGAAGGGTCTCGTCCAATCTGTTTTAAATCATAAACGGCCTGACCTGCTTCTGCTTCAACCCTGGCAAGCTGTTGCTCAGCTGATGAGATTTGCGCTTTAGCCTTGGTGATAGCAAGACGATAGTCGGCATCGTCAATAACCAGCAACAACTCATCTTTTTTAAAAAAACCGCCATCAAGTTTCAACTGGGCCAGCCTCTTAACCCGACCGCTAACTTCTGCCATCAGTTTTATGTGTGTTTTGGCATTAATGCTACCCTGCGAAAACACAGGAATTGAGACACTCTTAACATTAGCCAGCACATATTCTGCAAGTGGAGGCTCTTCTTTAATTGCCAGTTTCTCTGCCCTGGGTTTAAATACAAACAGCATTACAGCAATAACGATTGCGCTTATAAGAATGCCGCCGACAATTTTCCATTCTTTTCTCGGCTCGCTCTTGCTTTCGCAAATGTCATCTGCAGCAGAAACATTGCGCTGTTTGTCTTCTTTGATATTCATTGCCTGATTTTATTTATGCAGCTATTCACGCCACAGTTAGCTGGGTTAAATTCAATCGCCTTTATGTGACAGGAGCTGTTCAACTTCTTCATCAACCATTTCTACTTTTTCAATTTTTTCAAATCGTGAGCTTATCTTTCTGGCCGATGTATGTACTTCGCCCACATCTTTACTTGCCTGTTCAATATGTTTAGATAAATTATCCATTCTGCTCTGAAACCTGGAAAAATCTTTTGATAAAGCAACCAGGTGATCCTGAATCAGGTGCACCTGTTTACGAGTCGCCGAATCTTTAAGTACGGCTCGTGCGGTTGTTAGCACTGCCATCAATGTGGTTGGAGACACAAGCCAGACTCGGGCGCGTTGAGCTTCTTCTACCAACTCATAATAATGCGCATGGATTTCTGCAAATATAGCCTCTGCGGGAATAAACATTACCGCGCCATCAGAGGTTTCACCCTGAATAATATATTTATCCGCAATGTCGGTTATATGCTTTTTAATGTCTTTCCTGAATTGTTTTTCTGCTACCACTCTGTCAGCATCACCAATGTCTATATCGGTCATTTTACGATACGACTCCAGAGGGAATTTAGAATCAATTCCAATATCACCGCTAGGCTCGGGCAGAAACAACATACAGTCAACCCGAGTACTATTGGTCAATGTGTGCTGAAAAGAAAAGCTGCTTTCAGGCATTACATTTCTAACCAATGATGCTAACTGCACTTCACCAAATGCACCCCGCGATCTTTTATCGGCAAGAACCTCCTGTAGACTAACCACATTACCTGAGAGTTCCGTTATTTTTTTCTGGGCTTCGTCAATTAACGCGAGTCTTTTTATAACATCGGTAAATGTCGCTGTTGTTTTTTCAAAACCTTCATTTAATCGTTTATCAACCTGTCCTGAAATTTCTTTTAATCGTTCATCGGTTGAACGTGTTAATGAATCAACTTTTTTACCTAACTCATTTCCATTATGTATAAGCGCTTCAGTTACCTGTTTTCTTACCTCGCCCATTCCCTGTGTCAGGTTTTCCTGTTGCGTTTTTAGTGCTTCGAGCTGCCGCGCATCAAAACTTTCACGATTTTTATTAAATCCCTTGTGTAGCGTTTCATTGCTTTCATTTAATTTCTCTGATAACTGAATAATCAACTCACCAATACGTCTTTCCTGCGTGCTTTGCAGCGTGTTAATGCGCTCGGCCAGGGTATTTTGCATCTCGGCTAATTGTTGCATTTGTTGCTGGCGACCATCAGCTAATTGCGTTAGCAGGGTCTGCTGTAGCAGATTTTTAGACGATTTGAAATGGCTGATTAGCCACCACAGGATAAGAACAATGCCCGCCAACACCAGCAGGCCAATTACAATTAAGTTGTTATCAATTATCAGATCTTTAGTCATAGTTCATTCACTGGAAAGCAGTGACGCTTTCATCTCTTTGTATATGATTGGCTATTACCACACATTAAACCCATTTTTATCTGCGCCTCTTCCATGTATTATTCAGTTTTACAGATTTATTTGCATAACATACCACAATGCCCAGTATTCTTCTCACCGGTGTCTGCACACTGGACATTATAAATCAGGTGGAAAGCTACCCTGAACAGGACAGTGAAGTCAGAGCCGTTTCACAGCAGATTCGCAACGGCGGAAATGCCTGTAATATGGCCATTGTGATGCAGCAGCTTGGCCTGGTCACTCATTTATTGGCCAGACGTGCCGATGATAGTAATGCCAGTCTTATTTTCTCACAGTTGGAACAGAGACAGATTGGCACCTCTTTATGCCCAACACAGTCAAACAGCTCAACACCAACCTCATATATCACCCTTAATCGTGAAAATGGCTCTCGAACTATTGTCCATTACCGCAATCTAGATGAACTTGATGCGGCTCATTTCACTCAGCTAGATCTGAGTTCTTTCGACTGGTTGCATTTCGAAGCCAGGAACTGCCTGCAACTTCTAAAGATGCTAAAACACTGCCGCACTTACAATAAACCTGTATCAATAGAACTTGAAAAACCCAGGGACGCAATAGATGAGATTATAAGTGAAGCAACTGTTTTACTCATTTCAAAACCCTTTGCTAACTTTTATGGTTTTAATAACGCCATAGACTGCCTTGATTATTATTCTAAACTCTACCCGGATAAAATAATCACCTGCACATGGGGCGATCAGGGCGCATGGGCTTATTTTCAATCACAGATCATTCACCAGCCAGCCATAAAATTAGCCAGGCCACTTGAAACCATTGGAGCCGGGGATACATTTAACGCGGCTTTTATATCGTCTCTCATACAACAGATGCCAGTAAGTGAGTCACTTAAATTTGCCTGCCAGCTTGCAGGTAAAAAATGTACACAGTCAGGTTTTGATCACTTACTCACCTCTGGTTAATTTTAAACACTTACCTTTTTATCTCAGGAGATATTTATGCTTCAACAACTTTGCCATATTTCAGACGTTGACGATCCCGGCGCTAAGGGTTTTACCCTTAAACAGGGACGTAAAGAACGCCTGCTTTTTATAGTTAAAAAAGAAGGCGAGGTATATGCCTACGAAAACGAATGCCCTCACGCCAGGATCAACCTGGAATGGCAGGAAGATGATTTTCTGGATATGGATAAACAGCACATACAATGCTCGGTTCATGGTGCACTTTTTAAAATTGAAAATGGTGAGTGTCTGGGTGGCCCCTGTAATGGCACCGGACTAACCTCGGCCAGGGTTGAGGTAGATGGGGATGGGAATGTTTTTCTGATCCCTTGAACAGAGCCCTCTTTGGTCTTCAATTATTACGTTAAAAATACCGTTATTGTAGGGTGTGCTCGCTTTTTTGCACACCAGTTTGAGGGAATTAAACCAGCATTGGTATGCAAAAAAGCAAGCGCAGTCTACGTCTTATTTATACAGCACTTCTTAAATTTTTTTCCACTGCCACAATAACAGGGGGCATTTCGCCCTGGAGTCACTTTATCCCCAGCTAATCCGCTATGTAATTGCTCACCATCCACATAACGCCATTCACCCTGTTCCAGCAAAAAACGACTACGCTCATGCATTTGTCCAGGCTGCCCATTATTGACATAATCCGCTACAAATTCGACATAAACCTCAGCCCCTTCAACGACTCTACTTTCTGCAGATGTCGCGGATAAGACCTTTAAACCGGTCCAGTAAGTATTATTTTCAAGATCAATCACTGCCGGGCGGGTACTGCTATGCCAGCTCCGCAGCACATAATCCTGGTTTTTTGTGGCATATGCTGTGTATCTGGAGCGCATTAGCTGCTCAGCCGATTCCGCTTTCTTTATGCCTTTAATGATTAACAGGCAACAATTCTCAGCAGTTTTAGCGCTGCCGCACACACAAAGCGAAGCTTTTTGTTTCTGAACACTATTCATATCTTGTTGATATTACTTATTAAATACAACTTGTCCATAAAATCAGTCAATTGCATTAATCTAGCTAAAGTAGTATTGACTTATTTAACGACAGGCCGTATTGTAAGTGAACGATCACTAACTTGATCTAAACATTTTATCTGTAAATATATTCTGTAAGGAGAAGCCCATGAGTTTCGATGCTGAACTAGACGCAAAAGGCCTGAACTGCCCATTACCAATTTTACGTGCAAAAAAAGCAATCAATGAGTTAACTGCTGGCCAGGTACTTAAAATCGTTGCTACTGACCCAGGTTCAGTAAAAGATTTTGAAGCATTCTGCAAGCAAACGGGTAACGAGTTGCTTTCAAGTGCTGAAGCTGACGGCGCTTTTGAATTCATGATTAAAAAGTCTTAATTGACGACTTAATCATACCTCTTTATTTGTGGCTTCTTTGCGTAATTTCGCAGTCAAATCACTGATTCAGATTAAAGGCACCGGTAGCATTACTGGTGCCTTTTTTATGCACAGGACGTGCGGTATTTTGAAAATGCAGGAGCAATTTTCATATATGTACAGGACGTACGGTATTTTGAAGTTGCAGGAGCAAATTTTATATATGCACAGATCGTACTGGGTTTTAAAAACCTCATATCATACCCCACACAACGACCCTGCCAGATTCATTCATGGGCCAAATGCGCATGACTAAACGACTTTCAGCAGAAGAGCGGCGCGCCTCAATTATCACCGTAGCCAAAAGGTTGTTTGCTACAGCGGGATTTCATGGCGTATCTATCGACGAAATCGTGAAAGAGGTTGGGGTTAGTCCTGCAATTCTTTATCGGCATTTTGAATCAAAAGAAGAGTTATACCAGGCAGTATTGCAGGAGTTTTCCGCTACCCGAGAATCTTATGTAGATGCAGTTGTAGCAGATGACAACGGTTTTGAGCAGGTGCTGCGTGGCATGACAACTGTTTTTATCTCTAGCATCGTCAACCATCCCGACATGTTCAAAATGGAGATGCACTCCCAGCTTGAGGGCTCCGAAGCCAGTCAGGAGTTTTTTCTCAATCGCTGGAAAAGCTTTACTGATTATATAGAATTTAATTTAACAGAGCTTCAGACACAGGGTAAAATTAAACCCATTAATGCACAGGCCGCAGCACTCATGTATCAGGGGATTATACGTGAAGTGCTTTTACTCAAATGCATGCAACAAACTGACAGACTTAAAGACACTCCGATCCCTATACTTGTTGATAATGTGATTACCCTCTTTATGAAAATTATTGAGCCTAAAAAATAAAATACTAAACATAATACTCAGGAATTAAAATGTTATTTAAAACATTCATAAAAATTTTGTTTTTATCATTGCTTTTAGCATCATGCGCAACTCAAAATCCACAGGTCAGAATAGTTACCAATCTGGGAGATATTGAACTGGAACTTGACCGGACTAACGCACCAAAATCAGTTGATAATTTTTTACAATATTCTAAAGAAGGTTTTTACAACCACACAGTCTTTCATCGTGTTATCAAGGGTTTTATGATTCAGGGTGGCGGGTTCACTGAAGAGCTAGTCAAAAAAAATACTCGCCCGCCAATTGAAAACGAAGCCAATAATGGCTTACAAAACACCCCTGGCACCATTGCAATGGCAAGAACCAACATGCCTCATTCCGCTTCATCACAGTTTTTTATCAATACAGCACAGAATGATTTCCTGAATCACACGGCCAAAACAACTCGTGGCTGGGGTTATGCGGTATTTGGAAAAGTAACCAGGGGTATGGAGGTTGTTAAAAAAATAGAAAATACAGCTACTGGCCCCAAAGGCATTTTCCCGAGTGATGTACCTGTTAATACAGTAATGATAGAGAAAGTTGAAATCATCACTGAATAACAATTACACAATTTTTTTGCCCTTGAGCTACAGTGCACAGAGCTTTTTATAAGCCTGGTACTGTGCTCCTGAGGCAGAGACTTATCTGCAGTTTTTGATTTAACGATTTTTTTGTCAATAAGCTTAAGCGTTCAGCTTAACAACCACACCATCATTTTCCTGGCGTTGCTCAATAGTCTCTCTGGGTATTGATACATAATTACCCTGCACGTAGTCTACACCACAGATTTTAAGCAAGCGCATAATTTCTGGGCTTTCTACATATTCAGCAACTGTGTAGCGCCCCAATGAGTGTGCCACATCGTTCATAGCGGTTACTATTGCTCTATCAATTGAACCTCTTGCCATGCCCTTTACGAACTGCCCATCAATTTTTACGAAATCAGCTGGTAAACATTTTAACTGCGAAAACGAACAGAAGCCCGAACCAAAATCATCCAGAGAAAAACGACAACCCAACCACTTCATCTCATTAATGAATTCACTCGCAGATTCAAAATTTGCGATTGCACATGTTTCTGTAATTTCAAACACCAAAAGCTGTGGATCAATATCATATTTTTTAATCAGTGCTTTTATTTTATGCAGGCTATCTTCAGCATTTAAAGTTTGCCCTGAAAGATTAATAGAGAAGGAAAGTTTACTTCTATCTTTTATATTAGACAGGGTCAGCAGTGCATTATTCATTACCCACATATCAACATCACACATAAGATTAAAACGTTCAGCTGTTGGCATAAAAGTATCTGGATAATATAATTCGCCATTATCTCCTTGCATTCTTAAAAGCAATTCATAGTGCTGATGATTTTCTTCATTACTTATATATTGATCCCAGATTGATCCATCTTCTGCAGGTAATGTATTTAAATCAATCTCACTCAAATTTAAAATAGGCTGATAATATAGTACAAATTTATTTTCATCCATGGCCTCACGTAATCTTTGTGACCATCCCAACTCACTGCCCATAACATTTTTTTCGTCATTGCCCTGCTCATACAAATGAGACTGATTCCGCCCACTACGCTTAGCAATATGGCAGGCTATATCTGCATGCGCCAGCACATCACCAGCACTCATGCCAGGCACATCCATTAATGCCACACCAAAACTCGCATGTATATTGTGTTGCTCACCCTCATAGCTAAATGTGCATTTTTCTAGTGCAACTCTAAAGGTTTCCGTGACATGCATTGCGGAGTCTTCATCTATATCTTTGATAATAATTGCAAACTCATCACCGCCGAGTCGAGCCAGGGTGTCAACCTCACGCACCTTTTCCATAAGTAACTTTGAAATTTCAACGAGCAACTTGTCCCCTGCATCATGACCCGCAGTGTCGTTTATATATTTGAACCGGTCTAGATCAAGGTAAATCAGCGCGCTCATCATATCACCCGCCTGCACACGACTTACTTCTGCATCTAATCTATCTTCAAAATAACGTCTATTGGAGAGTTTTGTCAGATGATCATGTGTAGCTTGCCAGTGTAGTTTTTCTTCCAGCATTTTACGTTCAGATATGTCTCTAAATGCAATAACAGAACCTTCCACCTTGCCATATATATTTAGCGGATATACTGTGCACTCAACAGGTATTGCACTACCTTTTTCATGCTTAAACGCTGTTTCCCAACTCCTTAATTCAATACCTTTTCCATAGGCGCGATACAGGCTATCGTGTTTAATAACGTCTTCAGCCACATGATAATGAAAGGCATCTTTAGCTTTTTTACCAATCACATCCTGCGTATCTTTTTTTCCTATAATGCCTAATGCCGCTGGATTAACAAATGTTACCAGGCCATCATTGTCTACACCGTAAACTCCCTCACCAACCGACTCTAATATCCCTGCCAGTCTTTCCCGCTCTGTTTCAATATGTTTCTGGACTTCTATAAAACGACTCATTGAAGCTATACGCGCTAAAAACAGTTCTTCCGCTTCATTTTTAAACATACACTCAACGGCACCAGCCTGAAGACAATCTTTAATAACCTCATCTAAATAGGTGCCGGTGATCACTGCGGTGCGAATTCTTGATGTGCGCTCATCATCTCGCAGCATCTGGCATAAAACATAACCATTTTTCTCCGGCATAAAGTAATCAATAATCGCCAGGTCGTACGGCTGCTTTATTGCCATCTCAAAAGCCTCTTCTACAGAGCTGGCTGTTTCTGCAATATAGCCATTTCTATTGAGCAGGCGCTGATAGTAGTGGCGTATACTGACGGAGTCATCGACAAATAAAATTCGAATTGGGTTTTCATACTTATTATCAGGCAGTTGATGTTCCTGAGCAAACTCAGAGCCCATAAGCTTTTGTAATGTGCCTGTTGTTTCCTGGTAATTTTCCCAGGGAACCAGGGCAGAAAATCTGCGATGACTCATCCAGTTAAGCACGTCAATTTCGGCATCATGTGAAAGTATCAAAACAGGAATTTCTGAGCACGATTCATCTTCAAGCAAATATATCAAACGATCTGATTCTTTATGATGCTCATAGTTAGGCCAGCCAATAACAACAGCCTGAAAAGTATTTCCAACTGGATTTTTAAGAATTTCTACCGCAGCTTCAAAGGTCTCCAGCGCCATTAACTCATAGCCCTGTTTTTGTAACACCTTAACCAGTATGTATCTTAAGGTCGCTGACTCCTCGACCAAAAGTATACGTTGCTGAACGCTCTCTTCTTCCATTGATTACTGCCCTGAAACCTTCACCCGTTTGGGGGATATGCGATTAGATTGATATGTAATATATGTTTTTATCATTATTCTAGTACTTTGCACACCTAAACAGCAAAGCTTCTTTTAGTCATTCACATACTAAAATATAGTATTTATCTTAAATGTTCGCCTGAATACCCAAGATTTTTCTCATGCACTGATATTCTACGGCGTAACCAGGCACTGGCTATTGCAGCGCTTATAATGCACCACACAGCAAACAGAGCTCCAGGCAATGCGGCCTGTTCTGGAAAATGAGCAAGTGCCAGGGCTACACCCATGCCCGCATTCTGCATACCAAGTTCGATCATTAATGTAATTCTAT
>Ga0316204_10009635_pt1 | contig 12804 bp, 11 predicted proteins | sample 6monrhotite_MG_2_FD_205661 | JGI IMG/M metagenome (GOLD analysis project Ga0316204, IMG submission 205661) | Microbial mat bacterial communities from mineral coupon in-situ incubated in ocean water Damariscotta River, Maine, United States -... | ecosystem: Environmental > Aquatic > Marine >...
CACTGTCTTTGGGCTTGTGCGCAACGGCATCAACAGGTTGTCGCCCACGTTCCCCCGGAACAGATAGGGCTGCGCATGGGCGCAGCCGATGCGGGCGGCAATCACCGACTGATGCAACTGTGCCAGGTCATGGCCGGCCATCCGGATGGTCCCCCGTTGCGGCATTATTTCGCGGGTCAGAAGCTCGCCCAGAGCGATGCGCTCGCGCTGCGTGCCCACTTCAAACGCAACCTGACTTCCCTGCGGGATGCGCAGGGTCAGATTTTCCAGCACAAAATTGCCATCCGCGTCGCGCACGCTCACGTTGTTCAACTCAACATCGCCGCGCAGGTGCGGGATGGTGTCGGGCGTGCCCTCAAACAGGGCCTCGTCAATCATCCCGTCTGGTCCGAAACGCTCCGTCACGATTTCCCAGCGCAACGACATGTCCTGCGTCTGATTATAATAGGCCAGCAATTCCTTCCAGGGACTGCTGAGGTCTTTGTAGGCCGCCAGCGCCGCCACCAGGGCCCCCACGGTAATTTCGCCCCTGATCGCCAGGTAACCCCCGGCCGCGTAGAAGAAAAACGGCGTAAGCTGGGTAATGAAGTTATTGAGAAACTTCATAAAGAACTTTTTCTGGTAGATGCGGAACCGCACGTCAAAAAGCCGCCCCAGACGGTCGGTGAATGTTGCCAACCGATAGCGCCAGCCGCCATTCACCCGCAGATCATTGATGCCCGCCGCCGTTTCACCGATCTCAGCTGCGAATTGGCGCACTTCGACGATCCGCTCCTTGTTCAGCAGATTGATCTGCCGTTGCAGTTTCGGGATCACCCACGCCTGAAGCGGGATCAGCGCCACACCTGCCAGACCAAACCAGACACTTTGCAGGAACAGGAACACCACGATGATAATCATCTGCCCCGCCTGGAAGACCGGCTGGGCCACCGCATCCCCCATCAACCCGCCCATCGGCTCGGCCTCGGAAGTGACCATGCTGACCAACTCGCCCTGGCTGGTGTTCTGGAAATAGCTGCGCGGAAACCGCATCATCCGGCTGATGAGCGTATAGCGGAAACGCCTGAGAAGCCGCTCGGCCAGGACACCTTTCATGGTGTTCAGCCGCATTTTCAACAGCCCGTGAACGATCACGGAGGCAAGATAGGCAAAGCAAAGCGCAAACAGGAACTGCACCTGACCGATGTCATAGCCATAGATCGACACCACCGACACTTCCGCACCGATCGCATCGTTGATGATCCGTTTCGGTAATTCCAGCGTGGCGTACAGGAAAGGAAAGGTGATCAACGTAAAGATCAACAGGCCGATCTGTTCCCGGCGGGAATACTTCCAGATGAATGAGAACAGGCTGCGTTCCATGTCGGGGCTTTCGCTTGATGTCGGGGCGTTCTGCGGTCCCGTCTGGTTAGGATGCTACCTAGGGCGCAAACGCGGTCAATACAACATCGCGGCTTGGCCTTGCAGCACCGCGCCCACAGGACTATTCCGGTGGAAACGTTTTACAGGGAGCCCGAATATGTCCAGCAACCAACGATTTGACAAATCCAGATTGCCCAGCCGCCACGTCACCGAAGGCCCGGCGCGCGCGCCGCATCGGTCCTATTATTATGCGATGGGCATGACGGACGTCGAAATCCATCAGCCGCTGGTCGGCGTTGCGACCTGCTGGAACGAAGCGGCACCCTGCAACATCGCCCTGAACCGACAGGCCCAGGCGGTCAAGATCGGCGTCAAACAGGAACAGGGATCACCCCGCGAATTCACCACCATCACCGTCACCGACGGCATCGCGATGGGCCACGAAGGCATGCGGTCATCCCTGGCCTCCCGCGAAGCGATTGCCGACACTGTTGAACTGACCATGCGCGGCCACTGCTACGACGCGCTTGTGGGCCTTGCAGGCTGTGACAAATCCCTGCCGGGGATGATGATGGCGATGATCCGCCTGAACGTGCCTTCGGTGTTCATGTACGGCGGGTCGATCCTGCCGGGCCGCGCCCCCGAAGGGGCCGACGTACCGGCGGCATTTGCCAACCGCGACCTGACCGTTCAGGACATGTTCGAGGCCGTGGGCAACTGGCAGGGTGGCACCATGACCGAAGCCGAGCTGGAAATCCTGGAGCGCGTTGCCTGCCCCTCCGCCGGGGCCTGTGGCGGTCAGTTTACGGCCAACACCATGGCCTGCGTGTCCGAGGCGATCGGCCTGGCCTTGCCAAACTCATCCGGTGCCCCGGCACCTTACAAATCACGTGATGAATACGGCGTGGCCTCCGGGGCCGCCGTGATGAACCTGATCGAAAAGAACATCCGCGCCCGCGACATCTGTACCCGTGAGGCGTTCGAGAACGCCGCCCGCATCGTGGCCTGCACCGGTGGGTCCACCAATGCCGGTCTGCACCTTCCTGCGATGGCGCACGAGGCGGGTATCGACTTTTTCCTCGAAGACGTCTGCGAAATCTTCCGCGACACGCCTCACTTTGTCGACATGAAGCCGGGCGGCGCCTATGTCGCCAAAGACCTCTACGAAGCCGGCGGCGTGCCGGTGGTGATGAAGGAACTGCGCAAGGCGGGTCTGATCCACACCGACTGCATGACCGCCACGGGCTATTCCATGGGCGAAGAACTCGACCGGATTGAGCGCGAAGCCGACGGCAAGGTCATTCACGCCATCACCAACCCGATCTCGACAACCGGCGGCGTTGTGGGTCTCAAGGGCAACCTGGCCCCCGAGGGCGCAATCGTGAAGATTGCGGGCATGTCCGAGGATGACATCGTGTTCACCGGCCCCGCGCTGGTCTTTGAATGCGAACAGGACGCCTTCGAGGCGGTGCAAAACCGCACCTATTCCGAAGGCGACGTGTTTGTCATCCGCAACGAAGGCCCCGCAGGCGGTCCCGGCATGCGCGAGATGCTGGCAACCACCGCTGCCCTCTCCGGTCAGGGCATGGGCAAGAAGGTCGCGCTGATCACCGATGGCCGTTTCTCTGGCGCGACGCGCGGTTTCTGTGTCGGTCACGTCGGCCCCGAGGCGGCCCTTGGCGGCCCTATCGGCCTGCTCAAGAATGGCGACAAGATCACCCTGAACGCCATCGAAGGCACGATCAGCGTGGATCTGAGCGAAGAGGAACTGGCGGCGCGCAAGGCTGTCTGGCCCGGCCCACGACCTACCAACTATGCCTCCGGCGCGCTGTGGAAATACGCCCAGCTTGTCGGGCCTACCTACCTTGGCGCGGTGACCCATCCCGGTGCCAAGGCAGAAACCCATGACTACATGGACCTTTAAAGGGACCGTTGCCCTGCTGGCCCTGACCGCGCTCATCGGGTGCGATACCGGGCCAGCGGGTGATTTTCTGAGCAGCGTGACCCGTGCCGCAGCCCCCAGGGATGGCGCGCTTGAAACGGCCTCAATGGCGGCGGGCGCGCTCACCCTGGTTCCTCCCCAGGGCTACTGTATCGACCAGCGCAGCCTGACACCCCGTTTTGCGCTCATCGCGCGCTGCGATGTGCTCAAGTCGGATGCTGCTGGGCTGGGCATGCCCATCGGCGTGATGACCGTAAGCCTTTCTGCAGATACCGAAAGCATGCCATCCCCCGAACAGACCGCCACGGCCTTTGGTCTGAGCGATGTTTCCCAAACCATGACCACCGACAATTCCGTGGTGTTCCGCGCCACCGGCCCGGCCCTTTTCAAGGACATGTCACCAACCCATTGGCGTGCCACCGCCCGGATCAACAATCAGCTGCTGGGCCTTGCCTTTTATCAACCAATACAAGCCTCTGCGGGGTCAGAGGCCGGAAGGCCGGTCCTGCAAGACCTGATCGCAAGAACAGCCGGGAAGAACCGCTAGGGCCTGGCCCCGAAACTGTTTCACATATGGCAACAATCTTTCTTTATTCGGGGTCAGTGTTGCCAATTCATTTGAACGAAACTTTTTCGCTGGATAGACTGGCGCAAAAAGGGTGACAGGCGCAGATGTCGAAAATCGGTTTCAGCTTTCTTGACGGACGGATGTTTGGTGCAAGCCTGCAGCGCTGGGCCCGTGCCGCGCGCAATGCGGGCAATGCCGACCTGCCCGATCTGCGCCGTCAACGCACCCGCGCGCAACTGCTGAAATCCCATCTTGACGAGCTGATCCATGTGGCCGACGAACGCCTTGGCCTGCCCAAGATCGGATCAAACGCCTTTCCCAAACCCCATAACGCCGACTGGGCCTGGCGGCCAAACCTGTGGCGCGGACGGCTGGACATGCCCGGCATCGCAACGGTGGAATCCAAATCCAGACTCGGCGACGAGATCACGCTGTTTCACGACTGCGACTATTCCGAACTGACCCTGCGCCAACTGCGTAACCTGCGCGAAGAAGACCTTGCGCCCTATGGTCTGCGGCTCGACGTGTTCCAATTCGACGGCTCTTTCCTGTCGCTGGTGGTCGACATTCCCAAGGGCGGTACCGATGGTCTCAAACGGACCCATGTGATCCGCATGGATGCCATTGTAGAGATGGAAAAACCGATTGAAATCTTTGCCCGCCTCAACATCCGCAGCGGCCCCAACACCGAACAGATCGTGCGCGAACTGCCTCTGAAAGAGGAAAACCACCGCGTCGAATTTGACCTGGCTTATTCCAACCTGAATGAAAAACGGGTTGAGCGGGCCTGGATCGACATCATCTTTGAAGGGCCGGAGATGAATCAGGTCATTCTGCACGACCTGACATTCTCGCGCCGCCCCCGCGCCCAGATTTAAGGAACAGGCTGTTGAGCACGCTGCAACTGACAAAGACCAAAATGATGCAGGGCGTCTGGCAGGGCGTCCTGACCGGCGCCGGATCGGAACCTCCGCAGATCGAGGTGACCCATCACGACAAACCCGTGTCCGGCGTGTCACTCGAAGAGAACAAGAAGACCGGGTTCTGGGTGCTCAGCGTGCCGATCCCACCCGACGCCATTGCCGACGGGATTCAAACGCTCCTGATCCTCAACAAGACCGACGCGGCGCAGATCGGCCACATCACCCTGCTGGCCGGAGAAGCACTTGGCGATGACATCCGCGCCGAAATCGACCTGCTGCGCGCCGAGCTTGATTTGCTTAAACGTGCCTTTCGGCGGCATTGCCTGGAAACACAGTAGGGGCGCGAGGCAGGCCGTCCTGACGCGCGCATTGGACAAGGCGTGACCGGGGTCTCGACAAACGGACGCCATCGCAAACATCTGCGGGACGACATTGTCTGGGATCTCTGGTGAGCGGGCAAATCGAGCATTCGCTGCAGCCGCGCCAACGTCCAATTTCGGAAAACGTTCGTTTTTCGGGATTGAAGCAAACATATGAGTGTTGTGTTTCGCACATACAGCATCTGCAGCATCGAAAGAGAAAGAACCGACGACTATTTGCAAATCATCGCCGGGATCTTTGAAATCGCAGGTCGCTTAGTTGTTTGCAGTCAGCGGATCGATGATCTGCGAAACCCTCGTGATGTTCGACACGGGAATACCACTCAGTTCTGCATGTCTGTTGATGTCTTCTTCGCTCTCAGCAAGATAGACACAGAACGTTTTCTCGCCTGCCACATAAGAATGCTGCCACTGAATGCTGGGGCCGATCGTAGCAAGTGCCTGATTTGAAGCCCGAGCAGCGCCGCAGAGCTCAGTCAGGGAAAACTCGCCGATGCCTGGAATGTCGCGTTCGATTATGAAGCGGTCCATTTTTTGATCTCCTTTGTTGGTTTACATGACGTCGCTCTATGACCGTGCACGACCGCCATTGAATTTCAAAACTCAATTTTCTTTAGCTTGGTAAAGTTTTTCTATAGTAATAGCAGTTGATATTTTGCGAGATAAAGGTAATCTTTATCAATGGCCACCTTGACACATCTAAAGTCGCTCCAAGCTGTCGAGTTATCGATCCGCAAGGGATCGTTAAAAGCGGCGGCGGAGACGTTAGGCATTACGCCCGCCGCAGTAGGACAGCGCGTTCGCTCGTTGGAAGACTTTCTGGGTGCCGATCTCTTGCTGAGGGGGCGATCTGGATTGCAGCCGACGCCTCAGCTTGAGCACGCTCTAGCTGATCTGCAACTGGCCTTTGCCGCGCTCGAACGGGTGACTGATACACTCGATTTTCAACGCGTCAGCGAATTACAGATAGTTGCAGACCCAGATTGGGCTGAGCTCTGGTTAGCACCGCGTATTGACGCCTTTCGTCAAGCGCATCCTAACATCTTGTTCTGCATAAACGGGGCTGGAGACGTTCCTCTGAGATTAGGTGCGCCTGATATACGGATCGACTGCGGAGATGGATCTGGTGAGCCACTGTTCACAGACGCTTTCTTGCCGGTAACTGGCCCCGACAACCCGCGCCGTATTGCGGATTGGGATCCTGTCCTCCAGATGGAGGGAATGCCGCTCCTGCACCTTAAAGGACAACAGGATAGTGTAGATCAGCCCGGATGGGTCGAGTGGTTTCAGAAATTCGGCCATCGCGAAAGCGGCCCGGATCGAGGTATTCATTACCCAAATGCCCGGGGTGCGCTGGAGGCGGTGCGGCAGAACGTTGGGTTCTTGGTATGTGGCTTGTCGCTGGTGTTGAGCGATTTGGAAGACGGTTCGATCGTCAATCCATTCCCTGCCTCTCAGCACATCACCGCGCCGCATCCTTACAGACTGAAGCTGCGAGCTGATGCTGCAAAGAGACCCCAAGTGCAAAGGTTTGCCGCATGGCTTCGCAATATGGCAAGCGAAACACGCAGTGAAATCCAGCGTTTAGGGAGCTTGTAGTTCTGATTGGACCTGAGACAGACATGAGTTTGGACTGCAGCATCGGTCAGTCTGGGTTCAGATCGGTCAGACACTCTGTGGATGATCGCCCCTGCATCGAGATATGATCATCCATATTTCTGGCAGGGGCGTGGCCCTGATGGCCAGCCTCTTGAACAGAGATAAACGGTGCATCAGGTCTTCGGTGCCAATGCGCACAATCCCTGCATCACCGCCCCGGCCATGAGCCGGGGCCTGCTCGTCCAAAGCGCCCCGGCTCATGGCCGGGACGGTGCGACTTGGTGCATCAGTCCTTCGGACCCAATGCCGACAACCCCTTGAGAATGTCGATGGCATAGGCCAGCTGGTAATCGTCTTCCCGCAGTTCCGCCGCCTTTTCCGCCTTGGCACGGTCTTCCATGATCTGCTTGATCTGGTCCTCGGTCAGGCTGTCATTGTTCAGGCTCCCGCGCAGGTCCGCTTCCGTCCGGTTGCGCCGCTTGGGCGTTTCCTCGTCGGTTTCGGGACGTGCGGGCGGTTGTGCCACAACGATGTCCGGGGACACGCCCAGCGCCTGAATCGACCGGCCCGATGGTGTATAATACCGTGCCGTTGTCAGGCGCATCGCGCCACTTCCGCGCAGGGGCATCACGGTCTGAACCGACCCTTTCCCGAAACTCTTGGTACCGATCACAATCGCCCGGCGGTGGTCCTGCAAGGCACCGGCGACAATTTCGGACGCCGAAGCCGACCCGCCATTGATAAGCACCACAATCGGCTTGCCCTGGGTCAGATCACCGGGCGTTGCGTTGACCCGGTCACCATCCGCCAATTCGCGGCCACGGGTGCTGACGATTTCGCCCTTTTCAAGGAAGGCATCCGACACCGCAATGGCCTGATTCAGCAGGCCGCCGGGATTGTTGCGCAGGTCGATGACAAAGCCGTTGACGCTGTCGATGCCGCCCACCTTCTCGACCTCTTCTTCAATGGCCAGCTTCATCTTTGGATAGGTCTGATCGTTGAACGTGCTCAAGCGCAGCACAACGGTGCTCCCCTCCACACGCGACCGCACCACGGTCAGTTCGATGGTGTCGCGGATAATGGACACATCGAAAGGTTCCGATTCGCCCTCACGCACCACCGTGATCACGATCTCGGACCCCACCGGTCCGCGCATCATCTCAACCGCATCATCCAGCCCAAGCCCCAAAAGGCTCTCCCCATCTACATGGGTGATGAAATCTCCTGCCTCGATACCGGCCTCGAACGCCGGGGTGTCATCCATCGGCGAGACCACTTTGACAAAACCGTCCTCTTGCGTGACCTCAATGCCCAGCCCGCCGAATTCCCCACGGGTCTGCTCGCGCATCTTGGCTGCGTCCTTGGGGGACAGATAGCTGGAATGCGGATCAAGTGACGTCAGCATCCCGTTGATAGCCGCTTCGATCAACTCGCCGGAATCGACCTCCGTGACATATTGTGCGCGAATGCGCTCAAAGATGTCCCCGAACAGGTCAAGTTGTTCATACACATTCTCTGTCTTGGCGCTTTCCTGCGCCAACAGCGGGGCGGCAATTTGCGTCGTCGCAACCACACCTGCCGCAATGCCGCCCAGGGCCACCATAATAAACTTCTTCATGCCTTAACTATCCTCATCCGTTTGGAACCACGCTTCGGGGTCCGCTGGGGTGTTGTTCTGTCTGACCTCTATATAGAGCGTTTCTGTGCGGTCAGTGCCAGACCCTTCACGAAGGGGTGACAAAGTACCACCGTTTTCTACATCTTTACCGCCCATTAAGCCCACTGGCGTGCCTGCCGCGATCACCTGTCCCGTCTTTAGATAGACAACGTCCAGCCCGGCAAGAACAAATAGCGCATTTGCCTGAGGTTCAAGAATCACCACATTGCCAAAATCCAGCAGCGGCCCCTGATACCGCACGGTCGCCGCCGTTGGCGTTGTGACAATCGCGCGCGGCCGCGTGGCCATGATGATACCGGGGCGTTTGACGCCCGCCGCATCCGCCTCGCCTGCCCGGCGCAGGATCAGCCCCTGCACCGGCAAAGGCAACGCGCCGATCTGACCATCAAGGGTCACGGGCGCCGGCTCCAGTTCCCCGATCACAATTTCCGACAGGCCGCTGGCAAAGCCATCCAGGGTCTCGGTCGATGCAATCAGGATCGCGGTGCGCACCGGATCTTCGGCAAAACGGAGCGGCAGGTCTGTGCGGTTCGCCATCGCCTGATTGAGCGCGGTGCGGGCTGCCTGCACCTGCGTGAGGCCCGCCTGCAACCGCTCCGCCGCGTCCACCTGCAGCCCCCGCAGGGTCTGCACATCCTCCAGATCCTGCCGAAGCGCGCCCGCCTGCCGGTTCAGTGCCGGGGTCAACTCAGCCAGCAACATGCCCGCCCGTGCAGTCCCCATCGGCCCATCCGGGTGCAGCAGGATCACCGGAGAAGGGTCGCCGCCAATGCTCTGCATCACCCCGATCAGGTCGGCAACCTCGGCATCCCGCGCCTGCAACCGGTTCGACAACTGCGCCTCGTTGATCGCCACCTGGCGCAGGCCCGCCCGCATCGCGCCAAGCCCCCGCTCAAAGGCCTGAATGGTCTCTGTGAGGGCTTTGACCCGATCCCGCGCGCCCTCCGCCTGATCCAGCAACCGCGACGCGGTCTCAAGCTCTGCCGCCGCCGCGCGCGCCTGAATCGCCGCGTCGTTTTCCGCCCCCGCGGCCATCGGCCAGATCAACATCACAACGGCAAGCAGGCGGATCATGAAATCAAACACCGCCCGGTCATTTCCGGCGGCGGCACAATCCCCATCAGATGCAATAGCGTCGGTGCCAGATCAGCCAGCCGCCCGCCGGACAATGCAGCTCCTTTTGGCCCGCCGATCAGTGCAACAGGCACCGGGTTGAGCGTATGTGCCGTATGCGGACCCCCGGTGTCAGGATCAATCATGGTTTCGCAATTGCCGTGATCCGCTGTCAGGATCATCGCGCCCCCTGCGGCCTCCAATGCGGCCAACACGCGGGACAATCCCCTGTCCACCGCCTCACAGGCCGCAATCGCGGCGTTCAGATCACCGGTATGCCCGACCATATCGGGATTGGCATAGTTCACCACGATCAAATCATACCCGTCCTCGATGGCCTGCACAAAATGGTCGGTGACCTCTGGGGCGGACATCTGGGGCTGTAGATCATAAGTCGCCACATTAGGCGAGCGGGGCATAAATCGGTCTTCGCCCGGCGCCGGTTCTTCTTCTCCGCCATTGAGGAAAAACGTGACATGCGGATATTTTTCCGTCTCCGCCAGCCGGAACTGGCGCAGCCCATGGCTGGCCACCCAGGCCCCCAAGGTGTTCACCAACTCGGGCTTGGGGTACATCGTGCTCATATACGCCGTATGTTCGGACGAATATTGCGCCATCCCCATCAGCGCGACCCACCTGGCGCGCCTGCCGGTGTCAAAGTGGTCAAATCCGCTGTCGCCAAGTGCCGCCATGATCTCGCGGGCCCGATCGGCCCGGAAGTTAAGACAGAAAAAACCGTCGCCATCGCCTGCGCCGGAATAGTCGCCGATCACCGTTGGCTGAATGAACTCATCATCCTCCCCCCGGCCATAGGCCATCTCAACCGCGTCACGGGCAGTCCGAACGTTCAATCCTTCGGCCCTGGCAATCGCGCCATAAGCCCGCGCCACCCGGTCCCAGCGGTTGTCCCGGTCCATCGCGAAATAACGCCCCGTGAGCGTCACGATCCGCACGCCGTCCGGCAGGGCCGCCTGAACCGTCTCAAGATAGCCCAGCGCCGAGCGGGGGGCGACATCGCGCCCATCAGTCAGCGCATGGATCACCACCGGCACGCCCGCCGCATGCAGCGCCCGCACCGCCGCAACCATGTGGCTGAGATGCGCGTGCACCCCGCCATCCGACACCAGCCCCATCAAATGCGCCGTGCCGCCACTGGCCCTGAGCGTCTCGATAAAGTCCTGTAGCGGCGGATTGGCGGCAAAAGACCCCTCCTCGATCGCCAGATCAATCTGACCGAGGTCCATCGCCACCACCCGGCCTGCGCCGATGTTGGTATGCCCGACCTCGGAATTGCCCATCTGCCCACGGGGCAGCCCAACGTCGGGGCCATGGGTGATCAGCGTCGCATGGGGGCAGGATGCCATGATGCGATCATAGGCGGGCGTATCAGCCAGCAGCGGCGCATTGCCGTCGCGCTGGTCGGTGATGCCCCACCCGTCAAGAATACATAGTACAATCGGCTTTGCCACGTCTTGTCCTGCTCCGCTTCTTTGTCGCTTCTTGTTTTGAGGGCCTTTTACGCCTTCCCGGCCTCGGGGTGAACCTTTTTCATGAACCCGGCGGATATGCGCATGAAACGGATTGAGGCAGAGCGCCGGCATTGGCCATGCCTGGTGCAACCAAGGAGACCCAAATGCGCTTCACCGCCCTGCCCACCGACACCGTACGGGCGCTGCAATCGGGTGGCACCGATGCCTATGGCCAGGCCGCTGAACGCAGCGTCTCGGACGGCCAGGGCACTCCCTGCCGCCACTGCCTGTGCGACATCCCCAAGGGCGCGGACATGTTGATCCTGGCCTTTCGGCCCTTTGCCGGTCTGCATGCCTATGCCGAAACCGGGCCGGTCTTTCTGTGCGCCGATGCCTGTGCGCGGGGCGGCGGCACCGACCTGCCCGAGATCATGACAACCTCGCCGGACTACCTGCTCAAGGGCTATGACGTCACCGACCGCATCGTCTATGGCACCGGGGCAATCATTGCACCGGAACGGATGGCCGATTATGCGGCGGAAGTGTTTGCCAATGATCGCGTGGCCTATATCCACGTCCGATCCGCCCGCAACAATTGCTATCAGTTGCGGATCGACCGGGCATAAAGGAGCCTTGTCGCGCGGGCCGGCTTTGGGCATAACACCCCTGCACAACAGCCCTGAGCCAAGGACCGCCCCATGAGCCAAGACGCGCCAGAAACCCGGATCGTGAACACATACCGCATCGCCTGCGATGGCGGTGAAGGCGCTTTGGGCCATCCACGGGTCTGGTTGCAAATCCCGCGCGACACCGGCTGGGTCGAATGCGGCTACTGCGACTGCAAATTTGTACATGCCGATTCTGAAGGCAAGGTCTGAGGAACTCTGACCGTTGCGCTTGCGGCGCCTGCGGGACGCTCCGCGGGGAGTTTATTTTGAAAGATGAAGCAGGGGGCATGCTGTTTGCCCCGGCTGCGGCGCGCAGAAAGACAAGGGATTGGTCCATGACATTCGGCAAAGGTCACCACCTGCATCTGATTGATGGCTCCGCCTTCATTTTTCGCGCCTATCATGCGCTGCCGCCTCTGACGCGCAAATCCGATGGGATGCCCATCGGCGCGGTGTCCGGCTTTTGCAACATGTTGCACCGCTATGTCGAAGGCAACACCGGACCGGATGCGCCGACCCATGTCGCGGTGATCTTTGACAAGGGCAGTCATACGTTTCGCAATGACATGTATGACCTCTACAAGGCAAACCGCGAGGCGATGCCGGAGGATCTGCGCCCGCAGATGCCCCTGACACGACAGGCAACCGAGGCATTCAACATCGCCTGCAAGGAAAAGGAAGGGTTCGAAGCCGACGACATCATCGCCACCCTCGCCGTGCAGGCGCGCGCGGCAGGCGGGCGTTGTACCATTATCAGTTCGGACAAGGATCTGATGCAGCTGGTTGGCGGCGGCGTCGACATGCTGGACGCGATGAAAAACAACCGCATCGACCGTGAAGGCGTGTTCGAAAAATTCGGCGTTTATCCCGAACGTGTGGTCGATGTGCAGGCGCTGGCCGGTGATTCAGTGGACAACGTGCCAGGTGCCCCCGGCATCGGGATCAAGACGGCGGCCCTGCTTATCAACGAATATGGCGATCTGGACACGCTGCTGGAACGCGCAGGCGAGATCAAGCAACCCAAGCGCCGCCAGACCCTGCTCGACAATGTCGATCAGATCAGGCTCTCGCGCCGTCTGGTGCTGCTGGACGAAAACACGCC
>Ga0316204_10009636_pt1 | contig 12804 bp, 34 predicted proteins | sample 6monrhotite_MG_2_FD_205661 | JGI IMG/M metagenome (GOLD analysis project Ga0316204, IMG submission 205661) | Microbial mat bacterial communities from mineral coupon in-situ incubated in ocean water Damariscotta River, Maine, United States -... | ecosystem: Environmental > Aquatic > Marine >...
CACCTTGTTCTTTGGTTTTTGCTTCGCAATCCGGAGTTGAAGATCAACAATTTTAGCATTGACGTTATGGACTCTTTTCTCCTTATCTAGCGATTCCGACGCGCTGATAAAGAATTCTTCCAACGCACAGGAAACATCAAAAAGAGTTCCAGAGTCGTACCGCGTTCGCTTCATAATATTTTCCAGAATATGAACGGCGGTCTTATCGTTGATTCTTTCCGACGATTCCTTGCGGTATCCCCGCAGTTGTTTTTCGGACTTCGCCAAAGCCTCGATGTTGTTTTTGAAACTCAGTTCTTTTTTCTTATTTTCGGTCAATTATTCACCCGCCTCTCTTAGCCAGTAACCCCTGCCCCAAATGTTGCCCAATGTCCAGGGAATGCCGGTTTCATCAATCTTGTCTCGAATGCGTTTAACGTGAACGGACACCTTGTTGCGTACTGAATCCGCGTGTTTGTACCCCGAAACGTCAATTCCGTAGACGCGCAAAGCCAAGTCGTCACGATGTACGATCAACCCGCCTTCCAGTTCACGCAATATCTTGCTTTCAGTGTTGGTCCACATATCCATTGCATAGACGCTGGAATCATCAATTGATTGGCCGCAGCATTTACAGTGCATTGTTACATCCCGCCTTTTCGAACCAACTTTTCAATTTTCTTTTCCAACTCGTCTATTCGGTGTTCAATGCCGTTCCATGCTTCGTCCCAATCACGTTCTGCTTGCGGAGAGAAATATGCAGGCAAAAGCTCCTTGATCATGCGACTAACCTTCTGCCATTGAGTGAGGTTTTTGTTATCCCAATCGACCATCACTCACCCGCCGCTCTGCGCCGTTCAAACGCTGTTTGATAATCTGGAAACTGATGCACGTTGGACCGCCGCTCTTGGCGCTTTTCATATTCGCGTTTATCGTCGCAATAATCAGCGTATGATTCCGCGTTGATCCAGTTTGCGGCCAATGGAATAAATGGCCATTCATCGCCCTTTAGCTTGTGGCCGATATACCATGCCGCACCGTCTATAATGTCCTGCGGGTTTGCGCCTTCGTTCACAGCTTTATTAAACGCCGTGCGGGCTATGGCCCTGCCGTCTGTGTGTCTGCGGTGTGGACGCCAGATATTCCAAAAGGCTGTGAATTCTTCACTTTCGTTTTTCATCGCGCCGTGCTTCCTTCATCTTTTGAATTACCTTGTTGCCGTGCAGAACCGTGGTGTGGTCGCGGCCCATGTATTTGCCGATTACTGGAAAACTGTGGCTTGTGAGTTTCCGCGCTAGATAACAAAAATGCTGCCTTGCAAGCGCAACGTCGTTATAACGTCGAATTGAGTTGAAGTCGGGCAGGCTCACTTGATGCAGGCACAACACTCGATCACGTATGGTTTTTAAGTCGGGTTGTTCGGGGTCATAGTTCGTCGCCAGATCCGGCCCGATGAAAACCACCCTTTGGCTCTTGCGATAGCCTTGAGAAAGTTCAGCCAGTTTTTGGCGTTTCGTGCGCCCGGTTTCTTCTTCCTGGCCAATAGCTTCACGCGCCAATTGTGCCAGCCGCGCCTTTTCCTGATAATCTGCCCCCGCCTGCTCAATACGGTCACGGGCCGGGTTAAGTTTCATTGACCGCAGATTGGCTTGCAGTTCAGTCAAGGTTGGTTCGTTATGTACTAGCATTGCTTAACTCCATGATTACACAGCCGGGTTTTTTCCGTTCTTCAAGAAACTCAAATGAAAGCTTGAATTTGGAATCATCAACGCCGATGAAATCCGAAATACCGTCTAGGTACGCTTTGATTGAGCCGATCATCCCATCCCAATCACGTCGCCGTTTGTCGGGCTGTTCAAATATTACATGCACCTTGATTGATTCCGTTTCCCATTGCTTGGGAACGCCGTGAGCTTGGGCCGTAAAATAAGCCGCTTCACGCGCCAGCTTTGTTGCCTTGGATACCGTTGCCCAATGCGCCCGCTTTGAACCGTTGGGGAATAGGACCGTATCTGGCCAAGGGAGCAAGATGGGTCGCATTAGGCCAGCCGATACTCTGCGAAGCGGTCGCCATCGAAATCAACCATCACGGTTTCAATGTTCAGCCCTTCCTTGCGCAGCTTGTGGATTTCAGATGAAAGGCGATAAAGGCCGAAATCAGTCCAGGCTGACTTGCCAGTTACACCCCTGCCCCGTTCAAGTTCACTGCGAACTAAGTCTTTCTTACTAACTGGCATTTTCACGCCTCCCTGCTTGCGATAAGTTGAGACACAAGGGCCGTTGCGATAGCGAAATTTAGCGCGACGGTAAAAGGTGGAAGACCACTCATTGCACCCCAAACGCCCATAAAGACGTTAAGAACGATGCAGATTAGGTGGAACAAAGTCATTTCACTTCCCTTTCTCGATTAGCCGTTGCCGTTGCCGTAGCCGGAGCCGTTGCCGTAGCCGGAGCCGTTGCCGGAGCCGTAGCCGTCGCCGGAGCCGTTGCCGTAGCCGGTGCCGTCGCCGTAGCCGGTGCCGTAGCCGGTGCCGTCGCCGTAGCCGGTGCCGTCGCCGTTGCCGTAGCCGGAGCCGTTGCCGTAGCCGTTGCCGGAGCCGGTGCCGGAGCCGTAGCCGGAGCCGTCTTTATCTGGCTCGTAATCATTGAATTGGATAATATTGGGGGTCACGACCAATCGCCCCCAACAACTGCCTGTAAGGATTTCGCGCCCGCGTCTTCACAATCGATCACAGCGCAAGCATTAATCATCGACACACTCGCCGCACCGGTCGAAAACTTGCAGCCTTTGGCATCAACGCCATAAACGGCGCAATCAACCAATGTTCCGCCGTCCTTGGCTTTCCATCGCCACATTTGGACCGCGTTGGTTAAATGAACAGTAGAGCCATTAATGCCTTGCAAGTTGCCATACATAACGCCCTGATCACGGGACCGGACAATTACCACCCGGCCATCTGAGTTATTAGTTGGCGCGTCGGAACAAGCCCCTAACCCGCTTGCAAGTTTGGCGACCTGTTTTAATTCGCCTATTGTGAGTTCGTTGATATTCATTTTCGCTCTCCTTTAATTTCGGGCGCTATCCATTCGACAAAATAGCAAAAGAATTGAAATATCCGACTCGACAAAAGGGCCAAGCACGGCCAAGGCTTTGTCTGAATACCAAACTGCCCGCCGGATACCTGGTGCGGAGCAAAGCTGAATGGGTGGGGTGGTCTGTTTCGCGTATCCGATAAGGCTGGGTGATAATTGCAACACCGCAAGCCGTGAAAAGCGACCCCAAAGAACGTAACGCGAGGGTTGCCCCACGATACCCGCAACCAGTTAGAGTTGGCGGGGAGCTTTGGCTTAGAGCCTGCTCACCCGCCGCCAGCCACCGCATAGGGAGGGACGCGCTTGGGCTGGAATAATGTGTCATGCGGGTTCACCCGCGTTTATCTTTTCCACCAGTTCAGCCATATCTAAAGAAACAGAATGGCGACGAGCGGCAGTAATTATTTTTGCCAGATGTTCAACACGTGGCGTCGAACCTTTATCCCAACGCGTAACCGATGACTGGTGAACCTCCACAGCATCCGCAAATTGAGCTTGCGTCATACCAAATAAGTTTTCACGAATTTTTTTCATTTCCGACATGCAGCCACCATAATATGCGCATGCGCACATTGTCAACAAAAAATATTAGACCACCCCGAAATAATTCTTATAGTCCACTGAGTGGACTGTAGATATATGGTCGTTATCTATCCTTTAATAGATAGAGATATAAAGACCATATATCTAAGACCATATATCTAGCGTACACTGAGTGTACTAGAGCCGTACACTGAGTGTACTATAAAGATTTTGGTTTCCATTTTTCACGACCATCAAACGGCAAGGAATAATGATTGGCCATCCGTTGGTTGCGCCACACCACCAACATACCAGATTCAACAAGTTGGTTGATTGCTTTAGACGTGGTTGACCGGCTTCCTATGCCTGCCCTTTCCATCAACCATTCATAACTAGGGTGAACGGATTCCCTCACGCCTGGGTTTACAAAGGTGCCTATCAGGAAGCCTATACATTTCGCAGGCTGACCTAATTCGCGGTGACGAGCAACCCGATACAACCAGTCTACACGGTTGCGTTGGTAGCATTCAGCGTATGCGTCAGATCCAAATTTGTTCAACGTGTTTCAACTTTTTTTATGGTTTCCCGCATTTTCATGTTGACAGTTATGCGTTTACGCATTAGAAATGTCAACAGCACGAAAGGGAATCATATGTTTATTCAATCAAACGAAAAACTTCTCATTGAACGTCTTTGGGACCGTGGGGAAACTGAAATAACGGATCTGGATGGCCCCATGACATTGGAAAAGGCGCGTGAAGAATTCGCACAAGATGGCCGTGAATTCCGCGCATTTCGTTTCAGCCCTACTGACGTGAACGTTGAGAACGTCACCGACGAATTGGCTGTGGAAATCATTGAAACCGATTGGACTATTCCGCGCCACGAACGCTCCATGTCTGACACAGCGAGGTTTATCTAGTGCGTGATTGGGACATGCCAGAAGATTTGCTGGACGCTGACGAAATGCACGGAGGAAAGCCGATGCTGCACAAGCTTGGATATGATTATCAATGCGAGGAATGCCAAGGCTGGTTTGCCGAAGCGGATCTTGCTCCATTTGAAGCGCTGCTTTGTGAGGAATGTTGGGAAAACCTAACCGTCGCAGAGCGCCAATATTACGAGGATAAACATCATGCGTAAATTCAAAATCATCTTAGGCGGGTTGATGTTCGCCGTCGCTGTTTTGGCTTTCTCCGCCGCTTCGCTGGCTATTGCTGGTCCGTTGCCAGGATTTGAAGGCAACAATACACCAATTCCAACGCCGGTATTTCGGCCAATCACAAGGGGCTAAAATGTCCAAACTATCAAAATCAGTTGTGGCCCTTATGGGCGAATTGAAACGCCTAAAAAAGGATTCACGCAACGACCACGGGCGTTATGACTTCACCAGCGTTGATGATTTCAAGGATGCAATTCGACCTCTAATGGCCAAACACGGGTTGCACCTGCATGTATCGCAAAGCGCATTTCAGATGATTGAATATCTGGACGGCAAGGGCAACACAAAATCCGTTGCACAATATGATATTGCAATCACCCTGCATCACAAGTCGGGGAAGAAGGCCAAGCCGGAAAATATGACGGTCGCCTTGCCATTCACTGGCGCTCAAACATCGGGCGCGGCGCGGTCGTATGCGGTCAAGGAATGGATGAAATCGCGCTTCCTAGCTTCATCAGGCGACGAACAAGACGAGGCCGACCTACTCGAACAGTCAAGGGAAGGTTTGCGCCTGTCTAAGGCCGACGCGCGGGAACTCAGCAAAACGCTTGATGTTGAAATCCGCGAAGTTATCGACGGCAAAGACCCCGAACAACTCAAGGAATGGTGGCGTGAAAATCTATTCCGCATCGAAACGTTGCCGAAGGATTGGTTCATCAATTTCCGCACCAACTTCATAGCCGAAGGCAAGCGCCTCAAGGCTGAACAGGACTTGGACAATATGACAAATGAACAGCTAGACAATCTGGCTGAAAAATCGATGGAGGCCGCATAGATGGCAGGCTCAGTTAACAAGGTTATTCTAATCGGCAATGTCGGGAATGACCCAGAAATCAAACGAACGCAGGACGGGCGACCTATCGCTAATTTGTCCATCGCTACATCGGAAAGCTGGCGCGACAAGAACACGGGCAACCGCAAAGAAAAAACCGAATGGCACCGTGTTGTGGTATTTAGCGAACCGCTGTGCAAGCTGATTGAGCAATACGTCAAAAAAGGCTCCAAACTTTACGTTGAAGGCCAATTGCAAACTCGTAAATGGCAAGACCAAAGTGGCCAGGATAAGTATTCGACCGAAGTGGTTTTGCAGGGTTTCAACTCATCAATGACAATGCTGGACGGTCGTAAGGACGGCCAACCGCCAAGCCCATCACAGAACGCGCAAAACGTTCGGGATGCGGTGGACAGAATGCCTGCCCCCACAGATCTAGATGACGAAATTCCTTTTTAGGGGATAGGAAGCATGGTCCACACTGTAATTCTAATTGATGCTGAACGCCGCAACCGCGCTCACTTCCTCATAGACAAAGCGCCAGATGGTTTTGTTGTGAAGGTTGGCGAGCAAAAGCGGACAGGCGAACAAAACAATAAAATGTGGGCCATGCTTTCCGAAATCAGCATTGCCAACCCAAAGGGCTATTTGAAAGCAGCGCCAGAAATCTGGAAGTGCCGTTTTCTAAGCGCCCTTGGCCATGAGTGCGAAACAGACATTGGCCTAGATGGTCAACCCTACGTTATTGGCATGAAATCCAGCACCCTAACCAAATCGGAATTTGCGCAGTTGATTGAACTAATCCTGGCATTCGGTGCGCAAGAAAACATCACATTCAAAGACCCTGTAATTTTGGAGGCGGTATAAATGGCACATAAAGAGTTGCCAATTGAATTTGTGAGGGAATGTTTTTCCCATGACCCCGGCAAACCCAATTTGATTTGGAAAAAACGCCCCGTGCATCACTTCTCCACGGAACGCGGCATGAAGATTTTCAACGGAAGGTTTGCTGGAAAGATTGCTGGATCCAAAACACCAGAAGGTTATATCGAAGTAGGTTTGACGTTTGAAGGTGTTTTTTCAGTCACGTTGGCGCACCGACTAATATTTTTGCATTATTTCGGCGCATTCCCAAAGGGCGACATTGAACACATTAACGGAAACAGGGCAGATAATCGGCTGGCCAACCTAAAAGACATACCCCGCAAAGATAGTATGAAGAAAAGAAAGGTGGGGAAGAATAACAGATCTGGCCGCATAGGAATCAGTTGGCATAAACATAGTGAGCGTTGGTATGCCTGCATCGGCAAGAACGGGCGAACCGAATTTCTTGGCTATTTCGATGATTTTGGTGACGCTGTGGCGGCAAGAGTGGCTGCGGAAAAAAGGTTAAAATACCACAAGACTCACGGGCGGGCCGCTTAGGTGGCGCGGGCAACGAAAGAATGGATAGGCAAGACCGACGACAGCAAGGCACCGCCCCGTGTTCGTCAAAGGATCTACGACCGGGATGGCGGCAAGTGCCATATTTGCGGCCTGCCTATTGGTCAGAAGAAGTGGGAAGCCGATCACAAGCTAGCTCTGATTAACGGGGGCGAAAATCGAGAAAAGAATTTGGCCCCGGCGCATGTTCCCTGCCACAAATCTAAAACCCGCAAGGACGTGGCGACAAAAGCGAAGATTGCCAAACAACGCGGCAAGCACACAGGCGCAATACAGCCCAAGGGCAACATTCAATCCCCAGGCTTTGCAAAGAAACAGCCCAAGCCAAAGCAGATTGATAAATCAGCAATCCCGCCATTGGCACCAAGGGCGATGTTTAAGAAGGTGGAAACATAAACCGCATCTGATGCGCGCCAGTCGCTACCCATCGGTAGGCTCCTTTTTGATGCCCCACCGTTCAACTATTTTCAGCGGTTCAAATTCAAGCTTTTCCCCCCAAATCACGGTGAGACTATAAATATTGCAATATCCATCTTCATCGGGTTTGGATTGTTTAACCAAGTCGTGAATTACCTCAAAGTCATGGGTCGAAACCGTTTTCATCTGCATTCCGACTGCTTGGACATAGCTCGCATGATACATTCTATTATCCATCACCACCCTCCTTTGTGTAGTAGCGCCGCGCTGCCGCCGACGCAGTCTCAAAATTTCTGTAACGTTTGGTGCTTTGAAACCAACTTCGTTTGAACCTAAGCCAAACTCGATACTCAATTTGCGGGGAATAGCTGTTACTGCCCGGAACACGTTCACCGCGAACAGTGGCTTCATCAACCAACATCATCAGGCTCCTTTTTCAGCGCCACTAGACGCCGCCATCTGGCCTTTGCGCCTTTGATGTTGTTGGCCCTGACGCCACGCATGAAATCAAGCGGCAACCATTCGCCACCATCCCATTGCCGACCACAGCGCAAGCAAGTCGAATGCCACCCATACCATTCCTGATGGAATTGGATCATGCGTGTTCGCTTTTTACAGTCAGGGCATTTTGTGGCCGTGATTGCGCGGTTTGTAACTTCCGGCGCGTGAATGTGGACGTTCAACTATTTGGCTCCTTTTCGTGCATCCGTTCAGCGAGTGCCAATAACTCTTTTACCACCGGGTGGCCTAATCGCAGTTCAGCGACTGGCTCCCTATCGATCTGCTCAGCTAGGCCGTTAATAAAAACCGCCATATCGCAAATCAAATCATGCGATACGATTAAAGGCTTACCCATCTGAATGCTCCTTTTTAAGCGTCGGGATTGGGTTGGCCTTGTTAGCCAATTCCCACCAATCGCGGATTGGCATAACATGTACCATGCCGCCGACATTCATGCCGATTGAGCCTTCTTTGGTGACGTGAATTTTGTTTTCTTCCGCGCATTCGTAGAGCGGCCAGTCGGTGTTTACACAAGCTTGGTCATCCATTTTCACCCTCCTATTTCTTTGTGTAGATAACTGGCGTCCATCCCGACAAATAGAACCCGCCGCAACGATACCAATAGTTGAAAATCGGACGCGCCAGGGGGATTTGCCAAAGGTAGAAACGGCGATACCCGCCCGACATTTGGTGCCAACTATCAAAATTCAGTTTCATCATCAGGCTCCTTTTTAAGTGCCACCACAGCAACGATTGCTAGGCTTGCGGGGAACCACCAATCGGTATGCTCAAGGCGCACACAATTCATCATATCCACCAGACATACGACTGCGAAAGCTGCCACCCATCGCTTGTGGCTGTTGAGAAAATCTTCAATCGTTGTGTCCATCATCAGGCTCCTTTTCGAGTCGGCGCTTTTCTTGCTGTTGTCGGCTTTTTCTATCCACAGCCTCCCAGACCTGCCGGTCGTATTCGGCCTGCGTCATGGTGACAATTGGCTGGCGCTGTTCGCGGTCCTGCCTAGTGTGGCCGTAGTTCAAAACTTCAATTGCCATCGGTAGGCTCCTTTTTGTGATCCGTGACGGAAACAACAAAAGTTATTCCACCACCCTCGACGTTGGCAGTTGTGCGCGTCTCGAATTGGCCCGACTGGTGGAATTGCTGACAGACTTGACGCTCAAGCATTTCAAACGCCAGCTTGTATGGGATAGTGTAAACCGTTGTTTGGGAACCGTCCGATTTATCAATGCCAATTTGCATCAGGTCAGCGTCATATTCGAAGTCTTCCGTTATCTTAATCTTCGCCATCGGAACCCTCCTTTTTGTCGTAGGTTGCCAGGATGGCATAGCCTATCATTTCAGGAATTTGGGGAACGATTGTGTTTCCAATCGCGTCCAACCTGTTCCGTAACCCATCACTGGTTCCAGCCAGTCGGGATTGGGGTAAATTGGATCGTCCGGGCCATCTCTCAAATATTCGTGCAGGTTCCCGCGATAAGTCGGACTGCTCAAAAATCGGCCCCTTACCGACCCCTTCGACGTGCTTTTCGCGGGGGTTGGCATATACCCAGATTCGGTCCCTCTTGGTCCAGGCCCCAACGAAACAAGCCGGTATGCAATGCCATTCCGCATCATACCCGATCTGGGCCATGGCCCCAAGAACTGTGCATAATCCCCTATCAAGCAACGCTGCCACGTTCTCCAGCAATAATTTTGGCCGTCCCACCACGCTAGCGGTTCGTAGGATTTGCCAGAACAAACCAGAACGCTCTCCTTCCAATCCGGCACCTTGTCCAGCGAGTGAAATGTCCTGGCAGGGGAAACCCGCTGTAACCATGTCCACGGGTCCAACTTCTTCAAATCGAGCTTTGGTAACATCTTCATATATAGGTATCTCCGGCCAATGCTTCGCTAAAACTTTGCGGCAATAGGGATCAATCTCGCAGAATGCCACAGTCTCGAAATGGCTTTTTTCCAGCCCAAGACTAAATCCGCCAATGCCGCTGAATAGATCGAGAACGCGGAGCTTATTCATCGCCCTGCACCTGACTATTAATCCTTATCCATCGCCGGATTGTCTCAGCGTTTTTAATTGGCGGTGTCTTGCGATCAGCCGCGTTCAACAACGGCAGCAATTGCCGCGCTGATACGCCTTCCCGTGTCCCGTTTTCCAAATATTTGTGCATCATAGCCAGCCGTTTCGGGCTGCTATCGATCAGTGACTTGCGACCCCATGCCATACCGGACTCTGCCCGCTTGGCTGCAATGCCCGCCTTGGTGCGCTCACCTATAAGCTTGCGCTCCAACTCAGCGAATATAAGAGCAATCTTGAACATCGCGTCACCAAATGGCGTTGTGGTGTCCCATGCGTCTGTAATGCTCACCAGATTGACGCCCTTGGCTTTCATTTCTTCCAGCGTTTCGAGAACGCCGGTTAATGTCCTGCCAAGCCTGTCCAGCTTCCAAATGATAACGGTATCGCCATCCCGCATGTATCGCATAATCTTGTTCCACTCAGGCCGGTTCATGGTTCCGCCGCTGGCGTGTTCTTCTTTGATATGCTGCGGGTCAACGCCGTAACCAACCAGGGCGCGACGTTGTAAAGTCAAATCCTGATCGTCGGTTGAAACCCGCGCATAGCCAATTAGTCGATGTTCTATTTCCATAATTAAACACATAGCACAGCGATTATTTTGTTGCAACCTATTGACTATCTTTTTGTGGTGGGCTATTGTGCATTAACAAAACAGACAAAGGGACGTAAAAATGACACACGCAGCCACCAAATTAACAGCAGGGCATTATGTTTACCGAGGGTTCCACTTGTCTGGCGGCGGTTGTGGATGGCGCGTGGATGGCGGGTCTGTCCCAAGCGGCACTTTTCAGACAAACAGTGATACCGAAGTAAGAACGGATTCATGCGTTGAAACTTCTTTGAAATTTGCCAAGCGCAATGTTGATGAACGTTATGAATTTTAGGGCTTCGGCCCCTACCACAAAAAGGGACCAATTTGAGGTTTGATGGTGGCAAAGGTGATGACTATTTCTGATCCAAGTTTTCACCATCACGGCGGCGGGGAGTCGAAAGCGGATTACCGCACCCCGCACCAACCACTTAGAGGGAGGTTTAACATGGAAGTAATCTGGAAACCCCGCGACGAAACAACAGGCAATCTGATTGACCAATATATTACCAAGCGGATTACGTGGGATCAGTTGAACCAAGAATTTTACAATCGCGGGTGGTCAACGCGGTATCTTTTTGAGGCCGTTCGCGCTGCCGAAAAAGCGCATACATAGGGAGGTAAGATATAATGGTTAATGAAAAAGACATTTCCTTTGCGCGTGATTTAGTGGCACTCGCCAGAAAGAACGGCATCGGCAAGTTGTCGGTTGAGTTCGACACAAGTTTTGACCGCCGATTTAAAAACAAGGAATACCATTCTTGGGGCAGCAAAACATTCCGTTGGAAAGAACCCGGACACAGCAGCAAAGATGAATTGCAAATCGTGTTTGAAAGTCGGCTGAACGTCGATGTTTCGGAAACCTAAGAGGGACGTAAGAAATGATTGAACTAGAAGGCACTGACGGACCGCTTTTTATTAATCCCAAAATGGTTACATCGTTGCGGCAGGCCGATATGGTTATACCTACCGGAAAAGTGGAGAGCGTTGAGCAAGTGGAAATCTCGTTGATGGGAACATTTGTCTATGCGCTTGGCCGAGTTGAAGACGTTTTAGAAGCAATCAAATAGGGACGTAATTATGAGTGATGTTTTTGAAAAACCTGACCTGTGGAGCGCCGACGAGTCTACGGCCTTTGAATACAGCGCCGACAAAAAGCAGATTTTAGCGGAAGTAAACCCTGGTATTTTCGACGTTTTGATTTCGGATAAAGGCGACTGGCGCGAAACTGGCAATTTTATGAAGTTGAAACATCCATTTTTGCGATGGATGCCCATACCTTCACCAGACAACAAATAGGGAGGCATTCATGTCCGAAAATGTGGTGGCTCTAAAGCCACAGACTGAAAAACTGAAATGCACAGGTGTTGGCCGTGATGGCGAAAATGAAAAGTGCCTGATTGCATACTTCAACCAAAGTCCAACCGACGACCAGATGCGGTTTTTTCACGACTGCCTAAAGCGTTGGGCAATGCTGAAATAACCAGACTCAAGAACGGACGTTTAAGATGGCCATAAAAACCCAGCGTTGCCCGTTTTGCGGGTGTGATGAAAAAGACCTGACGATTGCGTCGGAAAGTGTGCTTGGGCGAAGTCGTTATTTCGTTCTGTGTGAAAATTGCAGTTCCCAGGGGCCGAATGAAAGGTCAGAAGGCGAAGCTTGGGAACGCTGGAATGACAGATTCTAAAAGGGACGTTTAAATTGGTGAGTACAGTCGAGATCTATTGCGCGGGTCTTTATCCTTAACGGGGTAGACGTTGACTTTCGAGCGCGTCGCAGGGTTCGCAACCTGCCTGTGCTCTCCAATTTAAACCTACAACAGAAACGGACGTAAAACGATGTCAGATGCAGAACAAATTAAAGACCTAGAGCGGCGTTTGACCGCCGTTATAAACAGCCATTGCAACCCTATTGGTTGTGACAATTGTGATCTGAAATTTGGCGGTTTTGATAGTGACGAGTGCTCCGCTACTGACTTGCATTGTCGGATTATGGAAATCGAAATGCAGGTAACCTAAAAGGGAGGTTTGTTGGATTGTCTGCGCCAAGGATTTCGCTTGGTTGGGTATTATCACCCCGGCACCGGATTAGAACTCACCGGGCAAAACAGGATCGGTTGAAATAACAATCGGTGGCCAATCCAACAATTCAACAAAGGGACGTGATCCCG
>Ga0316204_10009637_pt1 | contig 12802 bp, 10 predicted proteins | sample 6monrhotite_MG_2_FD_205661 | JGI IMG/M metagenome (GOLD analysis project Ga0316204, IMG submission 205661) | Microbial mat bacterial communities from mineral coupon in-situ incubated in ocean water Damariscotta River, Maine, United States -... | ecosystem: Environmental > Aquatic > Marine >...
AGATAAACGGCTTCGCTGACACCGTGGTCTGACGCGCCCTCTATTTTGATACTGGCGTCGATCACTTGGCGCACCGCACGGGCAAGCTCTGTGCGGTTCGGGTAGAGAAACGCTGTATGAAACAGATCGGTATGGCCAGCAGGTGGTGGTGTGCCGCCCGCGCTATGCCAAGTGTTCAGACCGATATGGTGGTGATACCCGCCGGCTGATAAAAAGGCGGCTTCTGTTCCGTACCGGGTCTGAAGCTCAAAGCCCAGAACACCTGAATAAAAACCGATCGCGCGCTCAAGATCGGCGACTTTCAGATGCACATGACCAATTCGGGTTTCCGGATGCGCAGTTGTCATGGGGCTAATCCTTTGTGATGCTCCCCAACAACATAGCAATCAACGCGCGCCCTTTCATCCCAAGGGCGCGCGCAGAGTCTGTGCATCGACGCAGAGCGTCAGCGGGACCGGATCATCCCGACAATGTCATAGGTTTTTTCAAGAATTGGTCGTGCAATTGCGCTGGCCTTGCTTGCGCCTAGGCCCAGTATTCGATCAATCTCTGCCGTGTCCTGCATCAGACGCGCCATTTCGCCTGAGATTGGTGACAGCTTTTCGACCGCGAGTTCAGACAGCATTGGCTTGAATTCTGAGAACTGCTTGCCACCCACATCGGCAAGCACCGCGTCGACCGTCTGATCAGCAAGAGCGGCATAAATATTTACAAGGTTCTTTGCTTCTGGGCGGTCTGCCAATCCCGCGCTTTCCGACGGCAGAGCCTCCGGGTCGGTTTTTGCCTTACGAATCTTCTTCGCGATAGTGTCAGCGTCATCGGTCATGTTGATGCGGCTGGCGTCTGATGGATCGGATTTTGACATCTTTTTGCTGCCGTCACGCAATGACATCACCCGTGTCGCAGCGCCTTCAATAACAGGTTCGGTGATTGGGAAAAAATCAACGCCGAAGTCATTGTTGAATTTCGTTGCGATATCGCGTGTCAATTCCAGATGCTGCTTTTGGTCTTCGCCTACCGGAACGTGTGTTGCGTGGTAGACCAGAATGTCTGCCGCCATAAGATTCGGATAGGCAAAGAGCCCGACAGATGCATTCTCTCTGTTCTTGCCAGCTTTATCTTTGAACTGGGTCATCCGGTTCAGCCATCCCATACGGGCAACGCAGTTGAAGATCCACGCGAGCTGCGCGTGCTCTGCAACCTGGCTTTGGTTGAACAGGATCGATTTTTCAGGGTCAATTCCAGAGGCAATGAAGCCTGCCGCAAGTTCACGCGTTGCACGGCGCAGATCATCGGGGTTTTGCCAGACGGTGATCGCATGCAGGTCGACCATGCAATAAATCGTTTCAATACCCCTGTCCTGTGCCTGCGCGAAACGCTTCAGTGCGCCAAGGTAGTTGCCAAGGGTCAGGCCGCCCGAAGGCTGGATACCTGAAAAGACACGGGGTGTATGGACCACCTCTGTCATTATGCTTACTCCATCTGGATTTATACTACTGGCTGCCTTACCCATGGGGAAACAGGCCGTCAACCAATGGAGCCAATGATATGAGCAGTGATCCCAATGCGTCACCCGTAAACCCGTTACCACCGGTGGTGGTGGCACTGGCCGCTTTGATTTTTGGCATCGAGGTATTGTTCAATCTGGGTGCACGTGGTCTTTTGGGCGGCGCCGAAGCTGTTGGCTGGCGCCTATCAGCGCTTGAAACCTACGCGGTGCCGGGTGGATTGCAAAACTGGATGCTCGCAACGGGCCGCTTTTCTGGTGACAACCTGATCCGTTATGTAACCTACTCGTTTGTGCATGTGAGCTTTACCCATATGCTATTTGTTGTTGTTTTCGTACTGGCCCTTGGCAAGATGGTGGGTGAGGTTTTTCGCGCCTGGGCTGTGCTTGCCGTGTTCTTTGGCGCGTCGATTGTTGGGGCGATAGTTTACGGCTTGTTGAACGAACGGGCAAGGCTTATCGGCGGGTATCCGGCTGTCTACGGATTGATCGGCGCCTTTACCTTTTTGCTTTGGGTCAATCTCGCGGCACATGGCGCCAACAAGTATCGCGCCTTTACCTTGATTGCGTTCCTACTGGGTATCCAACTGATCTTTGGTCTGTTCTTTGGTGGCGGTAAAGACTGGGTCGCCGATGTTGCAGGTTTTGCCACAGGCTTTGGTCTTTCCTTCTTTGTTTGCCCTGGCGGATGGTCCCACGTTATGGCCGTTCTACGCCGTAGATAGCGGTGGCGGTTTTATCGTCGACGCATTGCAGCACGGAAATCAGCGACATTGAACGCACCCAGCCAGTGGCCGAACAACGCGTAGCTGACGGTGCCTGAGGCGACCAGAATCAACAAAGCCAGATATCGCCATCCGGCAATTCCAAACATTGGTCCGATCACTAACATAGTCACCAAAAGGCACGCGCCCATAAGGGCAGAGGCCGCGATAAGACGCCACAGTCTTTGCTTGAAACGCGCGTCGAAAAGTGCAGCATCGCCCATTTGGCGCGATCCGGCCCAAAGCAACCAGAACATTGCCCAGCCAGCAAAGGTTGTTGCCAGTGCGGCTGAAACATAGCCGATAAATGGTGCAAGACCGATTGCGATCACAGCATTCAGAACCATCGCAATCAAGGCGTAATAAAACGGGGTTTTGGTATTTCCGCGGGCGAAAAATAAGGGCTGCAACACCTTTTGCAGCACGAAAGCAGGCAGGCCCAACCCATAGATTGCAACCACGAGCGCAGTCGCCGCAGTGTCATCAGCGGTAAAAAGCCCGCGTTCAAACAGAACCTGGACAAGCGGCATTGGCACAATCAGCAACGCAACGGCCGAAGGCAAAGTAAGCGCAAGCGCCATCTCTCCGGCGCGACTAAGCGCTTCTTGCCCACCTTTGCTGTCTTCGGCCTGCAGCCGTCTTGAAAGTTCTGGCAACAGAACGATACCGATCGCAATGCCAACAACGCCGAGGGGCAATTGATAGAGGCGGTCTGCGTTGTAGAGCCATGAAATCGCTTTATCAAACTGGCTCGCAACTTGCCGCCCAACGAGGAGGTTGATCTGCACAACGCCGCCGGCAAGGGCTGCGGGGGCTGCGATGACGGCAAGTCGTTTAAGCTCGGGCGTCCAGCGTGGCCAGCTCAGCGTAATCGTAAAGCCTGCGCGGCGTGCCGCCCACCAGACCAGAGCCATTTGCAAGACACCGGCAATGGGGACGGTCCAGATCAGTGCTGACGCGATATCCCAACCCTGAAATGCCGCAAGGATCATTGAGGATATGAAAAGAACGTTCAGCAAAACGGGCGCGGCTGCCGCGGCTGCAAAGCGTCCTGTGGAATTCAAAACACCTGAGAGCAAAGCAGCCAGTGAAATGAAGATTATATAGGGAAATGCGATACGGCCGTAATCAACCGCCAGATCAAACTTTGGCGTACCGGCAAATCCTGCCACCTGGGCATAGATCAACCAAGGCATTATCAGTTGCGCGACGACGGTCAGCGCAATCAATATGGTTGTCAGCACAGAAAACGCGTCTTTGGCAAACCCTATGGGGTCATCGCCACTTTCCAGCTTCTTCGAAAACATGGGCACGAAGGCCATGTTAAATGCGCCTTCTGCAAAAAAGCGCCGAAACAGGTTTGGCAGGGTAAATGCCGCAACAAACGCCTGATGCGCCGGACCGGTTCCCAGGTAAGCCGCGATCAGAACATCACGAACAAACCCCAGTATCCTGCTTGCGAGGGTCCAGAACCCAACCGTAAAGAACCCGCCCATCATTCTCATTCTGATTGCGCCCTTTCGGCGCCTTGCCGGATCGCATCGCGAAGCCGTTTATCAAGCGTTTTTTGTTTCGCTTCGGAATGGAACTTTAGCCCGAACATGTCTTTTACATAGAATGTATCGACCACCTGTTCGCCGTAGGTCGCAATAACTGCGGATGCTATATAGACGTTTGACGTCGCCATTGTGCGGGTCAGATCGTAAAGCAGGCCCGGTCGGTCACGGGTATCAACCTCGATAATCGTATAAATTTCCGAGCCGTCATTATCGAAGGTAATCGAGGTTGGAACGCGGAATTCACGTTCGCGTTTCTTAATTTTATCGCGGTCTTTCAGGGCGTCCCGTGCAATCACTTCGCCTTTCAGCGTCTTGTTGATCATGCTGCGCAGCCGGTTAAGGCGATTGACTTCGTAGGGGTGCCCTTCGGCGTCCTGTATCCAAAAGACAGCCGTCGCAAACCCGTCTTTTGAGGTATATGTTCGCGCGTCAACGACGTTGGCCCCAACCAGCGCCAACGCCCCTGCAAGGCGGGAAAAAATCCCCGGGTGATCGGCCAGCGCGAAGGCGGCTTGCGTCGCATCCCTGTCTTGGTCCGGCTTCAGGTCCATGCGGATTTCATCGTCTCCGATCCCAAGAAGCAGGCGTGCAAAAATCTCGTGCTGGGCTGTCTGAAGGCCTTGCCAGTAAGGTGAATAGTGCCGAGACGTTTCAACGCGCAGATCTTTTTTATCCCAATCAGACAAGGCCTCGCGCAAAGTGCGCTTTGCTTCATTGCTACGCGCTGCATGATTGAGGGTTTCATAGCCCGTCTCAAGTGCAGAGGCAGTTTCAGCGTGCAATCGGCGCAGCAGCATGGCCTTCCAATTGTTCCATGTTGTCGGGCCAACTCCGCGGATGTCGCAGACAGTCATAACCGTCAGCAAATCAAGCCGCTTCCTGGTTTTTACCGCTTTTGCAAAATCGCGAATAGTACGCGGATCACCAATGTCACGCTTTTGTGCCATATCCGACATCAGCAAATGATAACGTACAAGCCATTCGGCGGCATCACATTCGTCGGGTTTCAAACCAAATTGGGGTGCCAATCTTCGCGCAACCCGTGCCCCATAGATCGAATGATCCTCTGGGCGGCCCTTGCCAATGTCATGCAACAGCAGTGCAAAATACAAAACCTTCCGGTTAACACCCTCTTTCAGGATGCCAGAAGCGACGGGCAGTTCTTCAACCAGTTCCTCGCGTTCAATCTGGGCAAGGACCGAAATGCACTGAATCGTATGCTCATCAACGGTGTAGTGATGGTACATATTGAACTGCATCATCGCCACAATCGGTTCAAAATCCGGGATAAATGCTGAAAGCACGCCAAGTTCGTTCATGCGCCGCAGCGCACGTTCAGGATTGCCGTGTTTCAAAAGCAGATCAAGAAAGATGCGCACGGCTTCCTTGTCTTTACGCATGTCATCGTCGATCAGATCGAGGTTCGCTGCGATCAGCCGCATGGCATCCGGGTGAATCAGGTAACCAGTGCGAAGGGCCTCTTCGAAAATGCGAAGGATGTTTAATTTCTCGCTTAAAAAGGTCTTCTCGCCTGTGATGCTGAGGCGGTTTTGCACGAGCTTATAGCCGGGTTTAAGTTTCTTCCGTCGTCTCAGGAAACGCATTAAGCTTGGCGCACGTTTTACGTGGCTCGCTTCAAGTGCAGTCAGGAAGATGCGGGTTAGTTCCCCCACGCTTGTTGCATGGCGGAAATAATCTTGCATGAAATGCTCAACCGCTCGCCGCCCACTGTGATCCGTGTAACCCATACTTGAGGCCACTTCGACTTGCAGATCGAATGTTAACTGATCCATTGCACGGTTGGTGATCAGGTGCAGGTGGCACCGGACGGCCCATAAGAAGCTTTCCGCCTGGTCAAACCTGTCAAACTCTTCCTGTGTGAACACTTTGACAGAGACAAGCTCTGTCGTGTCGTGCACCCGGTGAACGTATTTTGCGATCCAGAACAGCGATTGAAGATCGCGTAGCCCGCCTTTGCCCTCTTTGACATTTGGCTCAACCACATAGCGTTGACCACCTTGCTTTCTGTGGCGCTCTGCGCGTTCAGCAAGTTTCGCCTCGATGAAGTCAGAGGCGGTGTTTCGAAACAGGTCTTTCCACAAAACCTGCTTGAGTTTTGCTGCAAGTGGTTCATTCCCACCAAGATAGCGATGCTCAAGCAGTGCCGTGCGAATAGTATAATCTTCGCGCCCAAGGGTGAGGCAATCGCGAATGGTCCGGCTTGAATGCCCAACCTTCAGGCGCAAATCCCAAAGGATGTAAAGCATTGATTCAATGACGCTTTCGGCCCATGGGGTGATTTTGTAGGGCGTCAGAAACAGAAGATCGATATCGGAATGCGGCGCCATTTCCGCGCGGCCGTACCCACCGACTGCCACGAGGCTCAATCGTTCCCCTTCTGTTGGGTTTGACAACGGATGCAGCCAGTTCTGCGCAACGTATAACGTAACAGCAACAAGGCTGTCAGCCAGATAGGTATAGGCGCGTGTCGTGGGGCGCGCATCAAGTGGTCTGGCTTTGAACGCGTCTCGTATTGCCGCGTTCCCGCGCTTTTTAGCGTCCGTCAATACTTTTACGGTGAGTGCGCGAATGGCCTTACTGTCTTCGGCCTCAGGCAAGGCAGCCAGCAGTGCAGCCACAACGGCACCATGATCAAATATTTCTTGTGCCGGGCAAATCAAATCGTCCGGCACAAGAAACGGTTGCGTTAAGAGGATCGGCTCAGAGACCGATTCCTGTGAAGGAGCGTGGGGCAGGGTCAATTACAATAACCTGGTTCTCGCGGATCTGGGCAATCGCCAGCCCGCGTTGGTTGGTTCCATCCGGAAGCAAGCGGAACACTCCGTTCACTCCTACAAAGCCTGATCCTTGGGTTAGCGCGGCGGTTGTTAGCGCATCGGACTGACCTGATTTGATCAACGCGCCAATTGCGGCGATTCCGTCATAGGCTAAACCGGCAATAGGGTGCGGCGGGGTGCCATAGGCGGCTGCGTAACGATCGCGAAAGCGATCATTCAGTGCGGGATCAGGCAGCGCGAACCACCCATTTTGCACGCCGGGCAAGGCCAATGCAGTTGCAGGGATGTCCCAGCGGCGCAGACCAATAAACTGGCTGACATCTGTCTCGACACCGTTTTCCGGCAAAAGTTGCGTCAGCAAAGGCAAGGCCCCGTCGGTACCAGAGGTGAAGAACACTGATTGTGCACCCGAAGACTGCACCTGACCCGCAATGCCAGGAATGGCGTCAATCAAGCCTTGTTGCGATAGTTCAAATCCTGAGACTCCCGCAAGGGTGCCACCGCTTCGACCAATTGCTGAAATGATCGCATCACGCCCAATTTCTTCTGAGATATCCTGACCATGCACGACCATGATGTTGCTACGCCCCTGGCTGACCGAGTAACTAACCAGCCGGTTCGCGGTGTTTTCAAATGTGTTGCCTAGGACAAAAACGTTTCCGCCTGCAATCTCTGTATTGTTCGAAAAAGACAGAACATTGACGTTGAGGTTTGCAACTGCGACGCCTGTGGCGTTCGCTGCGTCAGCAAAAACCGGACCGAGGATAATTTTCGCCCCGTCGTTAACGGCACGGCGCGCCGCTTCGGCGGCTTGGCCACTAAGACCGGCAGTTGGATAAACCCGTAAATCAATTTGCACACCCTCTAGGTCTGAAATCGCAAGACGCGCGGCATTTTCCAGACTTTGTGCCAAAACAGAATCGCCCGGATTGACCGACCCTTGGGGAACCAGAAGCGCGACGGCAACCGGACGGTTCGTGTTAATTGATGGACCACCTCCAAGTCCGCCGGGCTGACAAGCCGCAAGCAAAACAACAGATAGTAATACGAAAGCAATTCCCAGCGACTTGCGGGCAGAACTCAAAACAGCAAACATAGGGTTATCCTCACTCCCTCGGCACAATATACGAGCCTTGCCAGAGTAAGCGGTTGAATGACAAGTGTAAACGAAAAGCAAAAGGCGGAATCACAAGTGAATTTTCAAGAGAAGCCATTGGCCGCCGGTCTGTATTTCGTGGCGACACCGATCGGCAGCGCGCGAGACATTACGCTGCGTGCACTTGATATTCTGGCTTCTGCTGATGTGATAGCGGCTGAAGACACCCGTACGGCGCGAAAGTTAATGGAAATTCACGGCGTTCGGCTGGGTGACAGGCCAGTGATTGCCTATCACGATCACAACGGTGCACAGGTGCGCCCGCGTCTTTTGGCAATGCTGGCAGAGGGCAAATCAGTGGCTTATGCCTCAGAAGCTGGAACACCTCTTGTCGCTGACCCGGGTTACGCGTTGGGAAAAGCTGTAATTGAGGCCGGTCATATGGTGACCAGCGCGCCGGGGCCTTCGGCAATACTTGCGGCACTTAGCATCGCAGGCCTTCCAACCGACAGGTTTTTCTTTGCCGGGTTTGCACCAAATGCCAAAGGCCAGCGGCAGAAGTTTCTCGAAGACTTACGCGATATTCCTGGAACGCTGGTGCTCTATGAATCGCCCAAACGGCTGAAGGATTTTCTGGGTACCTGCGAAACGGTTTTCGGGGGCGAACGCGCGGCAGCGGTTTGCCGTGAACTCACCAAGAAGTTTGAAGAGGTCGTGCGCGGTTCTATTGCAGAGCTGAATCAGGTTTTCGCAGAGCGCAGTGTCAAAGGCGAAATTGTGGTTTTAATTGATCGGGGTCGTGGGGAAGCGCCAGACGCCGCTACAATGGAAGACGCACTGGCTGATGCGCTGCAATCGATGACCATCAAAGACGCGGCCAATGCTGTTTCAGAGGCACTCTCGATTCCACGCCGAACAGTTTATCAGGCGGCACTGGCGATGGCGAAAAACAGATGAGCGGTAGAACGTCTTACCTTGCCGGGCTATCCGCAGAGGAAATTGTAGCACGCCACTATTTGGCAGAAGGATGTGAAATCAGGGCAATGCGCTGGCGAGGAACGGGAGGCGAAATTGATCTGATCGTTCAGGATGGCGCCCGTTTGATTTTTGTCGAGGTCAAGAAGAGCCGGGACTTTGCCCGTGCTGCGGAACGTATTCGTCCAAACCAGATGCAACGTATCTATGCCACGGCTTCGGAGTTTTTGGCGAACGAACCGGCAGGGCAAAACACCGAAGTTCGGTTTGATGTGGCGCTGGTCGATGTAAGTGGTTCATTGCAGATCATTGAAAATGCCTTCGGCCATTGAACCGCTTTGCATCATCCGCCATGTAGGGACAACATGAATTAGGAGAGCCCGAGTTATGTCGTTGAAAGTTGCCATTCAGATGGACCCGATTGGCCCCATTGATATTGATGCCGACAGCAGTTTTCGCATTGCCGAAGAGGCACAGGCGCGCGGGTATGAATTGTTTTATTACACGCCTGACAAGCTTGCTTATAGCAGCGGCCGCATCATGGCCAAGGGTTGGCCGCTGACAGTGCGGCGTGAAAAGGGCAATCATTTCACACTTGGCGCGGAACAAGAGATTGACCTGGCAGACTGGGATGTTGTCTGGCTGCGTCAGGACCCACCCTTTGACATGAGCTATATCACGACGACCCACCTGCTTGACCGCATACATCCGGATACTCTGGTGGTGAATGACCCCTTTTGGGTGCGGAATTATCCCGAAAAACTGCTTGTGCTTGATTTTCCTGACCTTACGCCACCAACCATGATTGCGCGCGATCTCAACACGTTACGCCAGTTCAAGGCAGAACATGGCGATATCATCCTGAAACCGCTTTACGGGAACGGTGGGGCCGGGGTGTTCCGGCTGGAACATAGTGACCGTAACCTCGCGTCGCTGCATGAACTTTTCGCGGGCATTAACCGCGAACCCCTCATCGCGCAGAAATTCCTGCCGGATGTTTCAAACGGCGACAAACGGATTATTCTTGTTGATGGCGAACCTGTTGGTGCGATCAACCGGGTGCCTGCAGCAGGTGAAACACGTTCCAACATGCATGTTGGTGGGCGGCCAGAAAAAATTGGCATGTCTGAGCGCGACCTTGAAATCTGCGCGGCAATTGGTCCGCTGCTGAAAGAAAAGGGACAGATTTTCGTTGGGATCGACGTGATTGGCGACTACCTGACCGAAATAAACGTGACCTCGCCAACCGGTATTCAGGAACTTGAGCGGTTCGACGGCACAAACGTTGCCGAAAAAATCTGGCTCGCGATCGAGGCACGCAAAGGGAAGTAGATGAGCCTGCAACTGCGGCTGCTCAATGTCTTGTGTAGAACTTTGGTAAAGCCCCTGCTTCGCAGAGAGGCAAATCCAAATAGGGCACGCCGCAGTTTTACCCTGCTCGCCCGGTTGTTGTTTCGCCCACCTCCGTTTTCGCTGTTCTTGCCCGCGTCTTACGAGACCAACAACGGCCCGGAAAAGGCGCTTTGGGTGTCTTCAGGCCGGGTTAAAACACGCGAAGTTTTGCTCTATTTTCACGGGGGCGGTTACATTGCAGGCAGTACGCGGACACATCGTGCGATGTTGGCCCGTTTGTCACGATTGACGGGGCTGCAGGTGTTTTTACCAAACTACGGGCTGGCCCCTGAATCTCCTTTTCCAGCCGCTTTTGACGACGCAATGGCAGCGTATGATGCGCTCCTGACGCGTGGGTACAAGCCATCCGATATCATTGTTGGTGGTGATAGTGCTGGTGGCGGGTTAGCCCTTGCCGTACTTGCCAAACTTTGCCAGCAAGGACGAACCCCAAGAGCAGCTTTTGCTTTCTCACCCTGGACAGACCTTTTGGCGACCGGCGCATCACTGCGGGAAAATGCGCAGGCTGATGTGTTGTTCTCACCAGAACGAATTCCGGTGTTACGCGACATGGTTGTTTCTGAAGAGGACGCCGGTGATACACGCGTTTCACCGCTTTACGCAGAGTTCCCAAATTGTCCGCCGGTTTTCTTTCAGGCATCGGAGAGCGAGATTTTGCGCGACGATACACTTCGCATGGCGGCGCGGCTTCGCGAATTCGGAGCAGAAGTAACTGATGTTCTCTGGCCTGATGTTCCGCATGTCTGGCAGTTGTTTGATGGTTTAATGCCTGAGGCGCGGGCTGCGCTTATAGAAACAGCCGGGTTTATCCGTCGCCAGATGGAAACCTGACGTCTAAAGTTTTCGAGACCTCAAAAACGAAAAAGAAAGCGCCTTAACAAAGGCGCTTTCAATATTACTTTTAGATATTGAGAGAATTAGAAGCGGTAACCAATACCGACACCAACCAGCCATGGGTCAAGGTCAACACTTGCCGGAGTTGCTGCACCTGTGACTGTTGCATCAAGGTTCAGCCAGAGTTTCTTGACGTCCACGTTGAAGCTCCATTTGTCGTCAATGGCGTAGTCAAAGCCAACCTGCGCTGCCAGTCCAAAAGATGAATCCCAATCGTCAACGCCACCAATGGCAGCGGTTGGGTCACTATCAATGATGGCCGTGTAGTTAATGCCAGCACCGACATATGGTTTAAACGCACCCATAGGGTGGTGGTACTGGAATGTCAGTGTTGGCGGCAAAAGCAAAACGTTAGAAATTTGCGCGGCACCTAAGAACACATCATGCGGTGTCACAGCAAGGATAAGCTCTGCTGCAAAGTTGTCATTGAAGAAGTAGGTAATATCAAACTCTGGTACGACGGCATCTTCAGCTGTTAAGGCTGCTGGCGCACCGCCCAGAAGACCATTGCTTTCATCCGGCAGAACGCCAAGCGCCCTGACACGGAACATCCATTTTGTACCAGCCCATGGGTTGGCGGGGGCAGCAACTGGAGCAGCCACGTCTGTTTCGGCTGGCGCGGTGGTCATACTACCTGCTGAAGCGGCTGCTGTAGAACAGAGCAGCGCGGCCAAAGTCGCGGAAATAACTTTTCCAAAGTGTTTCGTTTTCATCTGTCTTCTCCTGATTTCAGCGACCTTCAAAATTCGAATCGCCCTCTTCTGACAGGAGCTTTAGGACTCTCCTTCAAACTTGTTTTTGATTCATATCAAGCTTGCTAACTTTTTGTTAAGAAGTGCTGTTTTGTCGCGTTTTCGTATTCATTATTTCCGAAAACCTATTTTGGAAACCGAACATTTATTGGGTTTTCACAATTTGTAAGACTCAGTTCCCTGCAGAAGACGCAGGCAGCCGATAACTGACTGCTTCGGCAACATGTGGCAGTATCACGTTTTCCTCCCCCTCAAGGTCGGCGATGGTTCTCGCCACGCGTAGCACACGATGATACCCTCGAGCCGACAGTCCAAAGCGTTCTGCTATTCGTGCCAGAAGCGTACGCCCCTCTGCATCCGGCGTCGCGACATCTTCAAGCAATTGTCCCTCGGCATCTGCATTAACCCGTATGTTATCATATCCTTCATAGCGTTGGTCCTGTACTGCGCGAGCGCTGTCAACACGAGCTGCTACCTGCTCAGATGTATCCCCACTTGGTGGAAGGTCGAGGTCAGTATAGGCAACCGGTGGAACATCGATTCGCAGATCAAACCTGTCCATCAGCGGCCCAGAAATCCGCCCAAGGTATTCCTCACCACAGTTTGGTGCACGGGAACACGCCCTTGCCGGGTCCGACAAGTATCCGCATTTGCAGGGGTTGGCCGCAGCAACCAGCATAAAGCGGCAAGGATAGCGCACATGTGCGTTTGCACGCGCAATCACAACTTCGCCGGTTTCGATGGGTTGCCGTAACGTTTCCAGCACCGCGCGCGGATACTCAGGGAATTCGTCCATGAACAAAACACCGTTGTGGGCAAGCGAAATCTCACCCGGTTTCGCGTTTCTACCTCCGCCAACAATAGCTGCAATCGAAGCGGTATGATGCGGCTCGCGAAAGGGGCGTGCGCGCGAAATGCCACCTTCGTCCAGCAAACCGGAAAGCGAATGGATCATAGATGTTTCCAGCGCTTCGGCTGCGGATAGCGGTGGCAAAATCCCCGGCATTCGCGCCGCAAGCATGGATTTGCCTGATCCGGGTGTCC
>Ga0316204_10009639_pt1 | contig 12801 bp, 10 predicted proteins | sample 6monrhotite_MG_2_FD_205661 | JGI IMG/M metagenome (GOLD analysis project Ga0316204, IMG submission 205661) | Microbial mat bacterial communities from mineral coupon in-situ incubated in ocean water Damariscotta River, Maine, United States -... | ecosystem: Environmental > Aquatic > Marine >...
CTCGGCAAGATTCAAACTTGCAACCTCCTGAGCCGTAATCAGGTGCGCTATTCAGTTGCGCCACGAGGCCTTGTAATCCATAACAAACTCTTATACATACTTATTTGATTTGTTACGGGCTGCAAATATATTTCTTTTTACCTTTATAGTCAAAGCACTTTCGATAAAAATGATAGAATTAGACGATTATATCCGCTTGATCCCCGACTTCCCAAAGCCTGGAGTCATATTTAAAGACATAACCACCTTATTAGCAGACAAGGAGGCGTCCGCCTTTTGTTTGGAAAAACTATTGGAATTAGTGGGTGATAAGCCTATTGACAAGGTGGTGGGAATCGAATCGCGTGGTTTTTTCTTCGGAATGCTCTTAGCGCAGCAACTTAACGCTGGGTTCGTACCGGTAAGAAAGCCAGGGAAGTTGCCAGCTGCTACTTTAAAAGAGCCTTATCAGTTGGAGTATGGTATGGACGTACTCGAGATCCATGAGGATGCCATCACCAAAGGGGAACGCATTCTAATTCATGATGATGTTTTAGCAACCGGTGGAACGGCCAGAGCAGCCTGTAATTTGGTGGAAAAGTTAGGAGGAACGATTGTTCAGTGTAATTTTATTATGGAATTGATGTTCTTAGACGGAAGACAAAAACTCAGGAAATACGAAATTGGTACTGTCCTTCAATACTAGTCCAATGCATTTTTGGTAACCCAAAGACGGTATCCAAAGAGTGCCAATTGAAATTTATTCGCTACACTCAGATCCAATTGCCTTTTTGATAAGCTAGGAAGTACGGCCTTATTCAATTTTGCCAAAAGACGAAACCCATTTTTTTTCATGGTTCAAAAGTACAAATAAAAAAGCCCAGCTTCATAGAGGCAGGGCTTTTTAAAAAATTGGAAGGTGATTATAATTCGATAAGAATGTCGTCAATGGGTTCTCCATCATCTGCAGAAGACGAAATCGTCGATTTACTGCCTTTCCCATTATCAGTAGTAATTTTAATACGGGTAATCTCCCCATTGGCGTTTCTCTTTACCCGGCTGTAGTTGAAGACAATTCCTTGGGCGGCCATCTTGGTTTTTATATTCGCTAAAGTACTATCAGAAGTGTCTTTATCTATAATAATGGCATGTTCAGCTCCTTCGCCATCGCTAGAATACGTATAGCTACTTCTCCCGTTTCCATTGGCTCTCGCAATGGCTCTTTTTTTCTCAATTTTTGCTAATTCCATATAACGAGCTGCCATTTCTTTTTCGCGTTCTTTCATTTCTTTGAACGCCATTTTTTCTTTTTCACGAGCTATTCGTGCTAGGTTGCCGCTGCGTTTTTCTATTTCCACCTCGCGTTCTTCCATTTCTTCCCGTCGTTCTTCCATTTCTTCCCGTCGCTCTTCCTTTATTTCGGCGAACTCTTCTTCTTCCTTTAAACGCTTCACCATACGTTGCTGCATTTTCATTTTGCGGGCTTTCATTTCCGCCATTTTTTTACCCATTCGCTCATTGCGGCGGGATTCTTGCTTTTCAGACCAAAATCCACTTTTGCCATCCTTATCATAGAAAAAAGTAAAGGCATCAATAGGGCCTTCATCAGTCACATTATAGGATCCGCTATTCCCAGTTTTACTGCTGTAAGAAATGTTGATGGACGTTATTTCTTGGGCATTGTTTCGCGTCACTGAATAGTTCAAATCCACTTGATGCTCGGCCATGAGCTCTTTCTTGATAATTTCCAGTTCTTTGTTGGTGGTGTTTTTCGTGATTTCGAACTTGAATTCGGATATGGTTCCGACTTCAATTTCTGCTTCTTCAACAGGATCTGCTATTTCCATTTCATTTTCTGTCTTTACTTCCTTTTCAGAATCAAAGACAGTTTTCCCCTTAAACAACATGGCTCCATCTTTTGCTTTCATCCCGTATTTAGCCACAGCCTCTTTTTTATTGTACAAAACAATGCCGTCCTTATTGATTAATTTTTCTAAAGCAGGTAGGCTTTCTGTACTATAGTAGTGTCCGTTGACAATGTACAATGGATTCTCACCAAGGATGGGTTCCGACTCCTCGGGCATATGATCTGGGGTTAATTCTATTTCTGATAAAAATTGTAGTCGCGCTGCGGTAATTTTGAATCGATCTCCTTCATTAACAAGCTGTTCCACAAAAAGTGCCGGACCTTCGCTATATCGCAAGCGATATCCTTCGAAGGATTTGTCTTCACTTTTACTTACTTCGAATCGTTTATAGAAACGATCGTTACTTTTAAATTTTGTATTGAAGCTGAAACTAACCAATTCCCCAGTCGAGTTGCGGCTCCGGTCTTTAATTTTGACCAATGCTTCTGGATGGTTTTCTGCGAAATACTGCTCAATATGGTTTAACTGTACTTCCGAAGAAGTAGACAAAATTTTGAAGATGGGCAGGTTGTCTCCATGTTCAGAAATCAAGCTTGAATTTTCTTTGTAGGTAACGACTTCGGTTACATTAAAACTCCATAGGAATAGGGCAATGGCGGGTAGTACAATACTTAATTTCCAAATGTTTTGTCTGTTTGACGTGTTCTTGTTTAGCATAATAATTCGTTTTTTGATAAAAGATTGATAAAATTGAGTAGTCAACGCTGGCACATGCAAGGGTGATGAAGCCTTGATCAGCGTTAATTGATATTGTTTTTTGGATCGTAATTGCGCGACGGTTTGATTGTCGGCAATGTATTCTAAGTTCTCTTCCAAGCTTTTTTTGTAAAACCATGAAAATGGATTCACCCATTGAACAATGCGAGCAAAGTTTCCAATAATTAAGTCTACGGAATGCCACTGAGACGCATGCACCTGTTCGTGCTTTAAAATCATTTTCAGGTCACTTTCGCTATGTGATGCTGGGTTGTAAACAATGTATCTAAAGAAGGAGAAAGGTGCTATGTTTTCCGTGACGCGAACGAACGTATATTTTTTCTGTTTTTCTGAAGGGTAGGTTCGAATTAACCGAAGCAGCGATATAAGTTGGTAGCATAAACGACCCAACATAAACACAACGCCTAACATATAGATAACAAGCGCTATTTGCCACCAGTCCATCAGGCTTACAATTTGGGGTGCATTTTGAATTTCAGTTGGCACGATTATCCCGGTGGAGATAGGCATAGCTTCAAACACAGGGGCCTCTTTGTAAATGGTTTTGGTGAATTCAAGAAATGGGAGGAGTAATGCCGCCAAAATTCCGCCCAGTAAATAATGTCGCTTGGCCGTAAAGAGCGTATCCTTCCGAAGAAATAAAAAATACACCAGGTAGAATATGGTCAGAATGGCGATCGATTTTAAGAGATAAATACCTAATTCCATACTAGTTCTTTTTTTCAATAATTTCGAGGATCTCTCGAAGTTCATCTGCGCTTATTTTCTCTTCCTTCGCAAAGAAAGATACCATGCTTTTATAACTACTATTAAAGTACCGTTGAGACGCCAAATTCATGAACTTCTTGGCATAGGCCTCCTTAGAGACCAGAGGAAAGTACTGATGTGTTTTTCCGAATGCAGTATGAGACACGAAGCCTTTCTCTTCCAAATTGCGAACAATGGTGGATACGGTATTGTAGTGATTGTCACCCGATAATTGCTCGACAACCTCCTTTACAAAGCCTTTTTCAAGACTCCATAGGACTTGCATTATTTCTTCTTCTTTGTTTGTTAATCTTTCCATGACGTAAAACTAAAACTATTTTTATAGTTATGCAACTATTTTTGTAGTTATATAACTGAATAACTAGTTTCATATTGTGAGGGTTGCAAATTATTTTCTGAATCTTTAAAAAAGGGAGCTGGCTTATACACAATCGTACAGCTTGTATTATCTTCGCTGTTGCAATCCATTTTTATGAGTATCGTATACATTATATTAGGTTTAACGCTCTTAGTGGTAGGAGGGGAATTTTTAGTGCGAGCCTCTGTAGCATTGTCTTTTCGATTAAAGCTTTCGAAGATGGTCATTGGGCTTACTGTGGTTTCCTTTGCCACATCCTTGCCCGAATTGCTTGTTAGTGTGCAGGCGGCGATGGATGGCTACTCATCCATATCCTTAGGAAATGTGATAGGAAGTAATATTGCAAATATTGGTCTGGTGTTAGGAATAACTGCTTTTATTGCCCCTTTGGCAATCGACAAAGATTTCTATAAATTCAACTGGCCCGTCATGATGCTGCTAAGTGTTGCCTTCTATTTTCTTCTGAAAAGTGGCAGCCAAATAGACCGAATTGAAGGAATGGTCCTTTTAGTCTTGCTGTTTATTTATTTGTGGATGTTGTTAGCTCGTGCACGAAAGGGCAAGTCGGTAACCCCAGAAGAGGTTAGTGAAGTAGATGATTCTTTAGCGAAAGTTAGTGGTGTGAAAATTGGACTCTGGCTTTTGATAGGAGGTGCCGCACTGTGGGGTGGTAGTGAATTGTTGGTGAATGGAGCGGTACATTTGGCAACTCAGCTTGGTGTGAGTGAGCGTGTGATCTCGGTTACTATGATTGCGGTGGGAACGAGCGTGCCTGAACTGGCTGCTTCTGTGATTGCCGCCTTGAAAAAAGAAAAAGCATTGTCTTTGGGGAATTTAATAGGGTCCAATATTTTTAATATCGCATCAGTGCTAGGAATTACCGCCATCATTCAGCCTATATCATTAATAGAGGAGGCTACTGGATTGGTGTCTTCGGAGAATGCTAAAATATTGAGTAGTGATATCTTTTGGATGTTAGGTTTTGCGGCGGTCTTAATTCCGCTGGCTTTTATTCCGAAGCAATTTGTAATAGGAAGATATAAAGGGCTGATTATTTTGGCGGCCTATGCCGTATTTGTGAGCCTTGCGTTTGGTTAATTGCTGCATTGGCTGCAATTGAGTTTAAAATAATTCAACATAAAAAAAGCGCCCATTTCTGAGCGCTTTCATTTTTTAACCAACAATTATTTATACATCAGCCGATTTAACGGTGGTGATAATTCTTCCTGCAATTTTGTATGGATCTCCATTAGATGCTGGACGTCGATCTTCTAGCCATCCTTTCCATCCTTTCTCAACAGTAATAATTGGAATTCGGATGGAAGCCCCTCGGTCTGAAATTCCATAGCTGAAATCTGTTATAGATGCCGTTTCGTGAAGTCCAGTTAAACGCTGGTCATTAAATTCGCCATACACAGCGATATGTTCTTTTGTTACAGGTCTGAAGGCCTCACATATTTTTTCATATACTTCTTGCGAACCACAAGTTCTTAGTGTTGTATTAGAGAAGTTGGCGTGCATTCCGCTACCATTCCAATCTCCTTTGATAGGTTTTGGGTGGTATTCGATATAGTACTCATACTTTTCGGTTAGACGATCTAATAAGTAACGTGCAATCCACATTTCATCTCCAGCTTTTTTAGCTCCTTTGGCGAACAATTGAAATTCCCATTGTCCACTAGCAACTTCTTGATTGATACCTTCAAAATTTAGCCCTGCTGCAATGCAAAGATCGGCGTGTTCTTCAACGAAATCACGACCGTGCGTATTACGACCACCAACAGAACAATAATACATACCTTGAGGTCCAGGATATCCACCTATAGGGAAGCCTAAAGGCAATTGAGTATGCTTATCCATGATGAAGTACTCTTGCTCAAAGCCGAACCAGAAATCAGAATCGTCATCATCTATCGTAGCTCTCCCGTTAGACTCGTGCGGAGTTCCGTCAGCGTTTAAAACTTCCGTCATTACCAAGAATCCGTCCACTCTAGCGGGATCAGGATAAATGGCAACTGGCTTTAATAAGCAGTCTGAAGAACCTCCTTCGGCTTGTCTGGTGGAAGACCCATCAAAAGACCAAACTGGGCAGTCTTCTAACTTTCCGCTAAAATCATTTTCGACTTTAGTTTTGCTTCTCATATTTTGAGTGGGTTTGTACCCATCCAACCAAATGTACTCTAATTTTGATTTTTTCATCATTTTGATAATTATTAAGGTAATAAATCGACGCAAATATATATATTCAGATAATTATGGGCTACAAATTTTAGGGGTAAGTTGTCAACAATTGATTTTTTTTTGTTAATACCCCCTAAAATTTTGGGGGTAGTTGTAAAAAAAGTATGAAGTAGTTGAAATAGTAATACCTTTGTCAAAATAATAATCATGGCTATACTTAGATTCAGTGCATTGCAGGATGCACTTCATAGAGAAGTAAAGAAAATTGAAGAAAAGAACAGGCGATCAGCACTTTTCAATGAAAATGTTTTTGATCAGTCTAAAATGCGCCACTATTTAACGACAAATGCTTTTCAGGAGGTGAACGACTCCATTGTAAAAGGAACACAAATTGATCGTGCTACGGCAGATCAAATAGCCGTTGGAATGAAGGAGTGGGCAATCTCAAAAGGAGCTACGCACTATACGCATTGGTTCCAGCCATTAACCGGTTCAACAGCAGAGAAACACGATGCTTTTTTTGAAACTTCTGAAGATGGTCATGCTATTGAGAAATTTGCTGGGAGTCAGTTAACCCAACAGGAGCCCGATGCTTCTAGTTTTCCTAATGGCGGATTGCGAGATACGTTCGAGGCACGGGGGTATACCGCCTGGGACCCAACATCACCGGCTTTTGTATACGGTACTACCTTATGTATACCTACTATTTTTGTGGCGTATACCGGCGAGGCCTTGGACAATAAGACGCCACTGTTGCGTTCGTTGCAAGCTTTGGATGGAGCTGCCACGGCAGTAGCTAAATACTTTGATAAGAACGTGAGTAAGGTGAATGCTACCTTGGGTTGGGAGCAAGAGTATTTTTTGATTGATAAGGCATTGGCTGTTTCCCGACCAGACATTATGATGGCAGGCAGGACCTTACTAGGACATGCTTCTGCAAAAGGACAACAATTGGACGATCATTATTTCGGGTCTATTTCTCCTCGGGTTTTGAATTTCATGATGGAACTAGAACAGGAGTGTATGTTATTAGGTATTCCTGTAAAGACCAGACACAATGAAGTAGCACCAAACCAATTTGAGCTTGCACCTATTTTTGAGGAGGTCAATCTCGCCGTGGATCATAACTCCCTATTAATGGATGTTATGGATAAGGTGGCGAATCGGCATAATTTTAAAGTACTCTTTCACGAGAAACCATTTAAGGGAATCAATGGAAGTGGAAAACACAACAATTGGTCATTGGCCACTAATACGGGTGTGAATCTATTAAGCCCAGGGACCACGCCGATGAAAAACCTACAATTCCTCACCTTCTTTATTAATACGATTAAAGCGGTGCATGATTATGAAGAGCTAATTCGTGCTTCCATCGCAGGAGCTGGTAATGATCACCGATTAGGAGCAAACGAAGCCCCTCCGGCAATTATGTCTGTGTTTATTGGTTCACAACTAACCAATGTGCTCGACGAACTAGAGAAGGTGACAGATGGAAAATTGTCTCCGCAGGAGAAAACAGATTTAAAGTTAAATGTGGTTGGGAAGATTCCTGAAATATTATTGGACAATACAGATCGAAACCGGACTTCGCCTTTTGCATTCACTGGAAATAAGTTTGAATTAAGAGCCGTGGGATCTACTGCGAATTGTGCAAACCCCATGACAGTACTCAACGCTATTGTGGCAAAACAACTACTGGATTTTAAAAGTGAAGTGGATCAATTGGTGGATAAAAAGACCATGAAAAAGGATGACGCTATTTTCAATGTCTTGAGGGAATATATAAAGGAGTCGAAAAAAATACGTTTTGAAGGGGATGGCTATGGCCAAGAATGGGAAAAGGAAGCAAAAAAAAGAGGACTGAGCAATCTTAAAACTACACCAGAAGCGCTTGGGGCGAATATTTCTGAAAAAGCAATTTCCTTGTTTGATACACTTGGCATACTAACAAAGACAGAACTTTTTGCGCGATATGATATCCAATTAGAGGAGTATGCGCTTCGAATTCAAATTGAAGGTCGGGTTCTAGGGGATATTGCACGGAACCACGTGATACCGACCGCGATTAAGTACCAAAACATTTTGATTGAGAATGTAAAAGGCTTGAAGGATATTTACGAAGATGCCTATCATAATGTCGCTAAGGAACAATTAAAGCTCATTGAAGGGATTAGCGGGCACATTGCTAAGATTAGTCAGGGTATTGATGAGATGACTTTGGCTAGAAAGAAAGCCAATGCTGTAACGAGCAGCGACGCTCGGGCTTCGGCCTATTGTACTGAGGTAATTCCGTTTTTTGAATTAATCCGATACCACTGCGATAAATTGGAATTGCTAGTGGACGATGAGATTTGGCCATTAACAAAGTACCGAGAGTTACTATTTACAAGATAATTGATACATAAAATGTAAATGATTAATATGAGCATTTTATTAAAAATAGGGTTGTTGGATGGTTAAATTCGGACGCGTATAATTTGACAGGTCCTAGCAGAGTTTAAGAAAAAAAAACGTCCCGAACTTTCGGGACGTTTTTGCTTATTGTATTTTTGTGACTCTAAGTAATCTGAATGAGCGAAGAAATTTCAAAACGATATGCCCTAAGAGGGGTTTCAGCAGGAAAAGAAGATGTCCATAACGCCATCAAAAATGTGGACAAAGGACTTTTCCCCCAAGCGTTTTGTAAAATTATCCCAGATTATTTGACCGGTAGTGAAGCACATTGCTTGGTGATGCACGCTGATGGAGCCGGTACCAAATCGGCACTCGCATACATGTACTGGAAAGAAACTGGTGACACATCGGTTTGGAAGGGCATTGCACAGGATGCACTCATCATGAATATAGATGACCTGCTTTGCGTTGGAGCGGTAGATACCATTTTACTTTCTTCTACTATTGGACGAAATAAGAATGTGATTACAGGAGAGGTTATTTCTGCGATCATCAACGGGACGGAGGAATTAATCGCTGATCTGGCAAAGTTTGGTGTGAAGATTCATTCCACAGGAGGTGAGACAGCAGATGTGGGCGATTTAGTTCGCACCATTATTGTGGACTCAACAGTTACTGCCCGAATGAAACGATCTGATGTTATTGACAACGCAAATATCACACCTGGTGACGTTATTGTTGGTCTGGCTTCTTTTGGCCAGGCTACCTATGAAACTGAGTACAATGGAGGGATGGGAAGCAATGGATTGACAAGTGCTCGGCATGATGTTTTTCATCATTATTTAGCTGAAAAATATCCGGAAAGTTTTGATCAAGCCGTTCCTAAAGATTTGGTGTATTCCGGTTCTAAAAAGTTAACCGATAAGGTAGATAACAGCCCAATAAATGCGGGTAAATTAGTGCTTTCTCCAACGAGAACTTACGCGCCAATTATCAAAGAGATCTTAGCTCAAATTGATCATAAAGAGATTCATGGCATGGTGCACTGCAGCGGCGGTGCGCAAACCAAGATTTTGCATTTTATTGAAAATTTGCATATCATTAAGGACCATTTATTTGAAACACCACCTTTGTTCAAATTAATCCAAGAAGAAAGCGGTACCAGTTGGAAAGAAATGTACCAAGTATTCAATATGGGACATAGAATGGAATTATATGTGCCAGCAGAAATTGCTGCCGATATTATTCAAATTTCTAAATCCTTTGATGTGGATGCTCAAATTATTGGGCGTGTAGAAACATCAGAAAATAAAAAACTTACCATCACCTCTCCCCACGGTGAATTTGAATATTAGGACTAACGAACCTAGTTTCATCTAAGAACCAATCTCCTTTGTTTTGCAAAAGGCGATGATATTAAAAAAAAACTACCGTTCATGGAAGGAATGCAAATTCAGGGAAAGCATATTAAAGTAGCTGCTTTGTTGTCTATAGTGCTTTTTTTGACCGGAGTGTACCTCTACCGCTCAAATTATCAAGAGTTGTATCGGGCACTTCGGGCAGTGATTCCCCTAAGTTTTCTTTTGGTCTTATTTATGTATAAGGGCCGCAATGTCAATTGGCTTTCAGTTACTTTCCTGCTATTATTTGGAACTGCCAATGTTGTGGGGATATGGTATGAAACGAACATATATGGTCATTTATATATGATACTGAACACCTGCGCCTTTTTATTCTTAATTGGAGCTTTGTCACCTAAAATTAGCTTTAAAAAATTGAGTCTCCATATTGCAGGTTTTAGCATAGTGTTGGTGTTAGTGAATGCGTATTTGTTATTTGTTTTTATTGAATTGATACGGGACTATGCATTGGGGGAATTACATTACTTTTTGGTGATGATGAGTTCGATGTCCTTGGTGATTACTGGGATTTTATCGCTGCTTTACAATCATAGATTCAGCTCAAAAGTATCCTTGCTTTTTACCTTTTTTGTGTTTGTACTTATTTTTGCTGAAGTATTTAGAGTCATCTCGTTTTATGACTTGGCTTATGAAAACTTTTCAGAGCATTTATCCAGAGCATTACTGCTTTTAGGTTGCTCGCTTTTAGTTCATTATGAGTTGGTCGATAAGAAGGAGCAAGAGGCCCTAGGGAATGCAGCATAGTTCTTATGCTGAATTCATGCTATGACTTCATCTTTTAGCTAGGTTCCCTTGACTTCTCATGGATTTTTTTCGATTAAAAAATTGTAAATTTGCAGCACTAGTACCTATATATGTTAGAAAAACTTCAGATAATAAAACAGCGATTCGATGAGGTGAGTGATTTAATCATTCAGCCCGATATTATGACGGATCAGAAACGATACATTCAGCTTAATAAAGAATACAAAGACTTGCGCATGCTAATGGATAAGCGGGAGGAGTATCTAGCGTTGAATGATAACATTACAGAGGCGGAAGAAATTATATCTGACGGTAGTGACCAGGAAATGGTGGACATGGCCAAAATGCAATACGACGAAGCTAAATCGCGGATACCAGTTTTAGAAGAGGAGATAAAATTTCTTTTAATTCCGAAGGACCCCGAAGACTCCAAAAATGCCGTGATGGAAATTCGAGCTGGAACGGGTGGTGATGAAGCGAGTATTTTTGCTGGCGACTTGCATCGAATGTATACCAAATATTGCGAAAGCAAAGGTTGGAAAGTGAGCATTGTCGATTTTAGCGAAGGTACCAGTGGTGGCTTTAAAGAAATACAGTTTGAAGTAGAAGGAAATGACGTATATGGAACGCTGAAGTTTGAAGCAGGAGTGCATCGTGTACAACGGGTACCTCAGACAGAAACCCAAGGACGTGTGCATACCAGTGCCGCAACCGTAATGGTATTTCCAGAGGCGGAAGAGTTTGATGTCGAGATTGACCCTAAAGATGTTCGGGTAGATTATTTCTGTTCTTCTGGACCTGGAGGTCAATCTGTGAACACAACCTACTCAGCAGTCCGTCTAACGCACGAACCTACCGGTTTGGTGGCACAGTGCCAAGATCAAAAATCGCAGCATAAGAACAAGGAAAAGGCGTTTAAAGTGCTCCGTTCTAGATTGTATGATTTGGAATTAGCCAAAAAAGATGCAGAGGACGCCTTAAAGCGTGGTTCTATGGTCACGAGTGGAGATCGAAGTGCAAAGATTAGAACGTATAATTACTCACAAGGCCGTGTCACAGATCACCGAATCAATTTAACCTTATACGATCTGAGTAATATTATTGATGGGGATATTCAGAAAATTATTGATGAGCTTCAATTGGTAAGCAATACTGAAAAACTAAAAGAGGCAGGAGAGACTTTTTAAGTTTTTTTCTTCTGAAACAATTTCCAAAAGATATTTGAATGACAACGACGCAACTTATTTCTGAAATCCATCGTAAGAAATCCTTTCTCTGCGTTGGGTTAGACGTAGATTTAGGAAAAATACCGAAGCATTTATTGGAGTTGGAAGACCCTATTTTTGAATTCAATAAAGCAATCATCGATGCTACGCATCACCTGGCTGTGGCCTACAAGCCTAACATCGCCTTTTTTGAAGCCTATGGTCTCAATGGTTGGCAGGCATTGGGAAAAACCATTCGCTATCTAAATGAAAAGTACCCAGAGGTGTTTACCATCGCCGATGCCAAAAGAGGTGACATAGGTAATACGAGTGCGATGTACGCCAAGGCTTTTTTTGAAGATCTCAATTTCGATTCGATCACGGTAGCACCCTATATGGGCAAGGACTCGATTGAACCCTTTCTCAAATTTGAAGGGAAGCACGCTATTTTATTGGCGCTGACCTCCAATCAGGGGGCTTTCGATTTTCAGACAAAATTAGTGGATGGCACCGAGTTGTATAAAACGGTGCTGGAAACATCCAAGTCGTGGGAAGGTTCAGAGAACTTAATGTACGTCGTTGGTGCGACGAAGGCTGAATACTTAGCCGATATACGAAAAATTGTTCCAAATAGTTTCTTGTTAGTTCCTGGGGTAGGGGCACAGGGTGGTAGCCTTACCGAAGTTTGCAAATACGGGATGACCGATGATGTTGGCTTGCTTATTAATTCTTCGAGAGGAATTATCTATGCTTCAAACGGAGCAGACTTTGCTTCCGCAGCGGCAGCTTCCGCAGAAACACTTCAACAGCAAATGCAAGCGATCTTAAATGATCGTTAGGGATCAATTAAATAGAGAATTGTCTATCCCAACATCACCAAAGCGGATCGTCTCCTTGGTGCCGTCTCAAACCGAATTACTGATTGATTTGGGCTTAAAACCCAATGTAGTAGGAATTACAAAATTCTGTGTGCACCCTAAAAACCTTCGAAAGGAAATAGCCGTAGTGGGCGGGACAAAAAATTGCCGCTATGATAAAATTGAGGCGCTTGCACCCGATTTGATTGTTTGCAACAAGGAGGAAAACACCTTAGAAATGGTGCAGGC
>Ga0316204_10009640_pt1 | contig 12799 bp, 7 predicted proteins | sample 6monrhotite_MG_2_FD_205661 | JGI IMG/M metagenome (GOLD analysis project Ga0316204, IMG submission 205661) | Microbial mat bacterial communities from mineral coupon in-situ incubated in ocean water Damariscotta River, Maine, United States -... | ecosystem: Environmental > Aquatic > Marine >...
TGGAGCCAGCAATAAATAGAAAACCCAAGCTAACCAAGAAACAAAAATAATAAGCAAGATCCACGCAAGCTTTTCACCACCTTGGGTACGATGTGACTTAGCCACCAAAATAATCGGAGCAACCCAAATAACTAAAAACAAGATTAATGCAAAAAACCCAAACATGATCTATGTCTCCCTTAAATTAAACATTGTTCTCAACAAACAAAGCTAACATTTGTGCTTCATTGATAATATCCACGCCTAGATCCTGAGCTTTGGTTAATTTAGATCCTGCTTTTTCGCCTGCCACCACACAACTGGTTTTAGCCGATACACTGCCTGCTACTTTGGCACCTAATGCTTGCAATTTTGCTTTAGCCTCAGTGCGATCCATCTCCTGCAGACTGCCCGTTAATACGTAAGTTAGACCTGCCAGTGGTAATTCATCAACCTCTATTTTGTCAATTTTTGGCCAAGTAATACCAGCAGCGATTAACTCATCTATGACTTGAACGTTATGTTCTTCTGCAAAAAAATTCACTAAGTGCTGAGCCACGATTGCGCCTACATCATTGACTTCTTGTAGGCTTTCTAAATCGGCTTGTTTAATCACTTCTAGCTCACAATAATGTGCAGCTAAATTAGCTGCAGTGGCTTCGCCTACCTCTCTAATACCTAAGGAATACATAAACTTAGCAAGCGTTGTGCGTTTGCATTTTTCTAAGGACTGAATAAGATTAGCAGCAGATTTTTCGCCCATGCGTTCAAGGTTAGAAATTTGCATAAACTCCAATTTGAAGAAATCCGCTGGGGTTTTGACTAATTTTTGGTCGACTAATTGTTCGATGATTTTGTCGCCCAATCCATCAATATCAAAGGCTTTACGGGATGCAAAATGTTTCATTGATTCTTTAAGCTGAGCACCACAATAAAGGCCACCTGTGCACCTGGCTACCGCTTCGTCTTCGAGTTTTTCGATGGCCGAGTCGCACATTGGACAGGTTTCTGGAAACACTATGTCTCGTGCATCTTCAGGTCGTTTATCAACTATGACCGAGACAACTTGAGGGATCACGTCCCCTGCCCGTCTGATGATCACAGTGTCGCCTATTTTTAGGCCAAGGCGTTGGATTTCATCTTGGTTATGCAAAGTAGCGTTAGAGACAGTCACACCACCCACAAATACCGGTTCTAGTCTTGCCACAGGTGTTATAGCGCCGGTTCTGCCTACCTGAAACTCAACATCTTGTACCACAGTCATTTCTTCTTGAGCCGGGAATTTGTGGGCAATGGCCCACCGTGGTGCGCGGGCGACAAAACCAAGCTTTTGTTGCAATGCAATATTGTCGGCTTTAAAAACCACACCATCAATATCGTAATTAAGTGAGTCACGAATTTCACCTAGATGCTGATAATAATCCAAACACGCTTGGGCACCTTGAGCGACTTGCAATTCTTTGCTTAAAGGTAGGCCCCAATCGCTTAACTGTTTTAATCTGGCTGAGTGACTATCGGCCAATGGGAATGGTTGGTTTTCGACTAAACCTAAAGAATAACTAAAAAACAATAATGGTCTCTTGGCGGTAATGCGGGAATCCAACTGTCGTAAACTGCCAGCCGCCGCATTGCGCGGATTGGCGAAGACCTTTTTGTCACGCTCTAACTGAGTTTTATTGAGCTTAGCAAAACCATCTCGGGTCATGATCACTTCACCGCGTACTTCCAAACGTTCAGGGTAATTATCACCACGCAAAGTAAGTGGAATATTACGAATGGTACGCACGTTGGCCGTGATATTTTCACCTACTCGGCCATCACCACGAGTGGCTCCCCGCACCAACTTGCCTTGTTCATACAACAAACTCACTGCCAGACCATCCAGCTTAGGCTCGCAGCTATAGCTAATTTTATTGTCATCTTTGAGCCTGTCTTGCATACGCTTTTCAAAGGCAAAAAATGACTCCTTATCAAACACATTATCCAAGGACAACATTGGCACCTCATGGGCCACCTGCGAAAATTCAGGTAAAGGCACATCCCCTACTTTCTGGCTAGGAGAATCATCGGTTAATAATTCTGGGTAGTGTTGTTCAATCTCCAGTAACGCTTGCATCTGCCTATCATATTCGGCATCGGGCACACTAGGATTGTCTAATACATAATATTGATAATTATATTCTGCGATGGTGGTTTTAAGTAAAGCGAGTTGCTTAATAATATCTTGCGAGGCTGCCATAAAAGCATTCCAGTATAAAAGAAAGTTGATCTTTGCCCTGAATATTTATCCAAGGGCAAAATAATAGTGGAGTTTAGAAACTCAGCCTCTTAATAGACGCTGGCGCTCAAAATCACGAATTTTTTCCACGTATTGCTGCAGACTTTGTTTGGTTAATAATGTGCGTTTGCCATCATATATTTGTGCTGAAAATTCATCTGCAATCTTGCGTGCTGCGTTGTGCATCATGTTAAACACTTGATGAGGCTCACCTTCAATAGGCAAGATCATAAATAAAGAAATGCCTTGAGTAGTAAAGTTTTCAAGGTTATCAATATCAAAATTACCAGGCTTAAACATGTTGGCTAAGCTAAACAATACCGGCCCTTTGCCGTTGGAATTTACATGGCGGTGAAAAATATCCTGATCACCAAATTTAAAGCCTAAAGTGAGCAACATAGGTAACAAAGCAGAGCCGGGAATAGGGTTATCATCTGCCGACTTAACATTGAGCACTAATACCTCTTGCAGTTGCTCCGCCTGTTGTTCTGGCTCAGCTTTGAGTTCTTCTTTAAACTCTGGTGCTGCAATAGGTTGCTCATCAAAATCGATACGCATTTGGTCTTCAGCGATCTTCGGCTCGCGACGTTTTCTCACTGAGTCCGCTTTTTTACGTTTAACTAAGTTACGGGCTTGTTCAGACAAACTCAGTTTTTCAGCCAAGGTAACATGAGGTTTTTCTTCGAGCTCTTTTTTTGGCTCAGTAGCCTTAGAGGGATGGTTGTTGCTTGGCTCTGTGACTGCAACACTTATGTCAGCGGCACTTTCTGGCTCTGACACTTCCTTTTTTAATAAAAATGGCGGTGGTTCGGGGGCTTGATAACTGTCATTTGAACTTAAGCCGCTATTATAAGCTGCAGTAAACTGCGGGATAAGCACTTTTGCCGAATCATTATTATTGTTTGATGTGGCTCTTTCTTGCTGTGAAATAGCCACGGTTTCTGCCGCTAAAGAGCTATATTTAGCGGCATATTCAGGTTTGGGTTGTGTCACGACAGAGGCATAAATTTTGCTGCTTGAGGCTTCTGGTTCTGCTTGAGTGTTTGTTGCGATAATGGGTTCTTCAGTATCAATATCCACTTTTGGATCAGCAGATACAACTCGTACAGCGCCTATACCCAAATCATCAAATTCATTCTTTATTAACGCCGAGTCGTCTAAAGTAGATGGCGTATCATCAATCCCAATATCGAATTTGATATGTGGATCTTCGACCAAATCGTGGTTTGTATCCTTTGCGCCATAGGCAAGATCGTCAAACTTATCAGTATCAGACTGCCATCCGGAAGGCTGATACTGTTGCTCGTTTTTACGTTTGTTAGCGTTTGTTTGTTTTTCAGCATTTTTTCGGGAAAGCCAAATACCATGGACGGCAAGACCTACAATCACCAAACTACCAATTATTAACAACGACCAACGTAAAACATCTGCTTCCATTTAACTTACTCGTACTTCATTATTATTCATTAAAAAGGGATGTGCTTAGGCCTGCGCAATGGCCACAGCTTCATCAACATCAACAGCAACCATACGTGACACACCTGGCTCAGCCATGGTCACACCGGTTAAATGTGTCGCCATTTCCATGGCTATCTTATTGTGCGTGATAAAAATAAACTGCACGGTTTTCGACATTTCAGACACTAACTTACAAAAACGCACCACATTAGCATCATCAAGGGGTGCATCAACTTCATCTAATAAACAAAAAGGTGCTGGATTTAATCTAAAAATAGCAAAAACCAATGATAAAGCGGTCAGCGCTTTTTCACCACCAGAAAGTAAATGAATCGTGCTGTTTTTCTTACCCGGCGGTCTGGCCATAATAGTCACACCTGTTTCGAGTAAATCATCACCGGTTAGTTCAAGATAAGCCGTTCCACCACCAAATACCTTAGGAAATAGCAGTTTTAGGTCTTGGTTAACTTGATCAAAGGTTTCTTTAAAACGTGAGCGGGTTTCTTTATCAATCTTACGTATTGCTTGTTCTAGAATATCTAACGCAGATACTAAATCATCATTTTGATCATCAAGGTGTTGTTTGCGCTCAGCCTGTATATCATATTCTTCGACCGCTGCAAGGTTAACTGCACCTAACCTAGCCACCGACGCAATGGTTTTATCTAATAGGTTTTGCCAGCTTTTCTCATTTGCATCTTCAGGTAGGGTATCCAACACCGATTTAAGATTTTGTTGCATCTCTTGCAATTGATCTAATACACCCTTGGCCCTAACCCGATAACCTTCACATTCAAGTTTAATACTCTGCAATTCACCGAGCATCACCTGAATTTTATCCGTCACACCCTGTTGACCTTTTTCAGCCACTGCCAGCTTTTCTTCAGTTGTCGCTAGTTTAGCATTTAACTGTTGTTGCTGAATATCTAAGGTGGATTTTTGTTCTAACAGTTGTTGTAACGACTCTTGTTGGTCTTCTAGTGGCATAGCCAGTTCTGCAAACTCGGTGTTTAGTAAACCCAGCTTTTGCTGCATATTGTTAAGTAGTTGTGCTTCTCGCTGCTGATTTGCCATTAACCCTTGATACTGACTTTGTACACTTTGACAATGCAAAGCCAATTGATGTAGCTTATTTTTAGTGGATTCCAATTGAGTACGATTATCAGCGATTTTTTGCTGTTGCTGCTCTCGGTTTAGCTCAAACTCACCTTGCTGCTCTTGTAAAACTTCTACTGCTTGTTCTAGTTCTTCGGCTTGCATCGCTAATTCTTCAAGCTGCTGCTGTTCTTCTTCCGAGGTATCTTGCTGGCGCAGTAGTTCTTGCGAAAGGCGAGTATTGCGGCCCATATTTTGTTGCTGTTGTTGTGCCAACAAAAGTGCTTGGTTCTTGGTTTGTTGTAAATTGAGCTTCAGTTGCTCAAATTGCTGCTTGGCCGTTTCAGCGCTTCGCTTAGCAACAACAAGTTCTTGTTCGGCATCACTTACTGCTATATCTGCAGCTAAAATGTTGCTTTGCGCCAGTTCAAGTTGACCTTCAAGTTGTTTGATCTGATTGGCGCGTTTTAACAAACCGCTTTGTTGGTCGGCACGTCCTACTAGCATCCAGCCCTCCCCTAACCAATAGCCATCTTGGGTCACTACACTTTGATGACTAGTCAAATTAGTTAACATCAACAGCCCTTGTTCAAGGTCTGTGACACACATAATATGACTTAACCAGCTTGGCACATTGGTGTTGTTTAGCTTAGTAGCAATGCTTTGATCAGCAATTGAAGCTGGGTGATTTTTGATATAACTATCTTCAAACAACCAAGCTGAACCAGACAACGCTACTAATTTGCCTTGGCTAGTATTATTAGGAAGCACCACGGCACTTTGCCATTGCTGGGTAATAGTTTCGAATGCCTCTTCCCAACCATTTTGAATATCTAAGGTTTGCCACCAAGATTGGCTGTTAAGCTGATGTTTTTTAATGAATTCTTGTGATATTTTATCAAGATCACTGCTTTGTTGTAGAGCATTTAATGCGGCCAGCTGGGCTTCGAGACTTTGCATCTCGCCTCTTACTTTGATTTGATTTTGTTCAACTTGTTTCAAACTGAGTTGCGCACTTTCTTGTACAGACAAAGATTGCTGGGCATCTTCAGCGCTTTGTTCAATCTGCTCTTCTAGTATCAGTATCTCTTCTTGGCAAGCTTCGATTTGCTGTGCTAACTCATCATCTAGCACTTCGCTAAGTTCATCTTTAAGCTCACCTATACGTTGCTGAGTGCGCATTTGCATCGACATCAAAGATTGAATTTTGCCATGACAACTTTGGGCTTGTTGTTTGCGCTGATTAAATTCTAACTCTTGATTTCGCCTTTGATATTGTTGCTGGCTAAACTGTTCTTCTGCTTCAAGTAAAACGCTTTGGGCTTGCTCTAGCTGATCTTCAGATAATTGTTTTTCTGGCTCGGCTAAAGCGAGTTGCTCCGATAGTTCTTCAATTTTTTCAAGATTTTGCTGATGATGAATTTTATTATCGGTAATGGCGTCTTGTAAGGCATTAGATTCTTGCTCTATGTGTTGACGTCTTTGTTTGGTATGGATTTGATTCTGTTCAATGCGAGTGATATCAGTGCTGACTCGAAACACTTGTTGTTGAATATCACTGAGTTGTTGCTTAAAATCTTGCTGCTGCTGTCTAAATTCGGTGATGTCTTTTTCTTCATTGCGCTGGGTCGCCACGTAAGCTTCAATATCCGTGTCTTTTTTTGCAATATCTGACTCAAGCCTGTCGATTTTTTTACTATGTTGGAGCCAGCGAATAGCCGCTAATTCGGCTTTGTAGCGGCGCTCACTTTGTTTAAGTTCTTTATAACGTTTAGCAGCAGTAGCTTGGCGTTGTAATTTTTCTAATTGTTGGCCTAATTCACCGCGCACATCTTCTAGGCGTTCCAAATTTTCTTTGGTATGGCGAATACGGGTTTCAGTTTCTCGGCGACGTTCTTTATATTTTGATACACCAGCGGCCTCTTCAATAAATACTCTTAGTTCCTGAGGTTTAGACTCAATCAAACGGGAAATCATGCCCTGCTCGATAATGGCGTAGCTACGTGGCCCCAAACCGGTGCCCAAAAATAAGTCGGTCACATCACGGCGGCGGCATTTAGTGTTGTTAAGCAAATAACTAGATTGGGCTTCTTTGGTGACTATACGCTTAACCGACAACTCGTTGTAACCGGCATATTCACCTTGAATACGCCCTGATGAGTTATCAAACACCAGTTCAACGCTACACTGGGAAACCGGCTTACGGGCAGTTGAACCGTTAAAAATAACATCTGTCATGGAATCGCCACGAAGGTTTTTAGCAGAACTTTCACCTAACACCCAGCGCACAGCATCAATCACGTTGGATTTGCCACAGCCATTAGGCCCGACAACCGCAGTCATATCATCTGGAAAAGGGATAGTAGTTGGGTCAACAAAGGATTTAAACCCAGCCAACTTTATTTTTTTTAGGCGCATATAAAAGTGCAGTTGTTCCGAAAATTGTTATTATTTTTGTGTTTCAGAGATTGAATGTACCAAAAGTCATCAAGTGTAACAATTGACGTTTTGCTCCGTGATAAGAGATACGTATAATAACAACCATTATTTTTTCAGAAAACGCTGTTTTTGATGCCGTTAGCATATTAAAAACAGCCACTAGTATGGGTGTAATATGGACTATTTTTTTCAAGGTTTCAGCTTAATTAGAACCAAGGGCCTAAAGCGTTTTGTGTTCTTTCCATTGGCAATAAACCTTATCTTATTTTCAGCAGGTTTTTATTATTTATTCGGTGAAATCAGTAACAGTATCCTTTGGTTAACTGACCTTTTTCCAGACTGGGAATGGCTAAGTTGGCTAAAAGACGGCCTAAGCTACATCATTTGGCCAATTGCTGTGATCACTATTTTATTAGTATTTGCCTTAATATTCGGCACATTAGCTAACTGGATTGCCGCCCCCTTTAACGGTTTGTTAGCTGAAAAAGTTGAGCAACATCTAACGGGGCAAGCCATGGACGATACTGGTTTAATGGACGTGTTCAAAGACATTCCACGCACCTTAGGGCGCGAACTAGCAAAACTCACCTATTACTTACCAAGGGCTGTAGGGTTCTTATTGTTATTTTTTATCCTGCCTTTAATTGGTCAAGTATTATGGTTTTTATTTTCAGCTTGGATGATGGCCATCCAATATTGCGACTACCCTTGTGACAACCACAAAATTTCATTTAGAGATATGAAGCGAATATTGCTCGCCAATCGTTCACAGAGTTATAGTTTTGGGATCACCGTCAGTGTGTTTTCACTCATTCCGATAGTGAACTTTTTAGTGATGCCAGTGGCGGTCTGTGGTGCAACAGCGCTATGGGTCGATAGGTTAAAAGAGCGGGTTTGAATTGGCGTTACCTATTTATTTCCTCTAAGGCCTTTTCTAACAGTTCGTCTTTACCGGATTTTATTCCTTCAATAGTAGGAGTGATAAAAATATCAGGAATGATACCCACTCTTTGCGTTTCAGTACCATCAGGGTAATAAACACCCATACCCGAAATCGATGTAGTGAGTCCTCCCGGCAACGTGATCCCAGATACATTGCCGTCGGCTCCTGCTGTTGTACTGCCGATGATAGTAGTGTTTTTTGCGGCTTTGAAAGCCATAGCAGTAAACTCAGATTGGCTAATACTAAATTCATTCACCAGCACAACAACTTTTCCCTTATATGAGTTTGTTGACCCAGGAATTTCCGAGGGTGGCAAAAATGTGAATTCTCCAGGATTATCGAAATTTGGCATAGTAAATTTTGTAAATGGTGTACTTTCACTCATAAAAAATGAGCCCAAACTATATACAACAAATGTAGACGGGTAATTTCTAATATCTATCACGATACCTTTAGTATCTTTGAGTTCTGTTTTTATTTTTTCTATGTCACTTGGCTGAATGTTTTCTAAGGTGACGTATCCAATGTTATTATCTAACACTTTATAACTGGATTCATTAGGGTGTTTACGAAACCCAAGGTAGTAATCTAACTTATCTTTTTTGAAAAGCGACAATTGCAGATCGTGTTTCTGGCCATCTCTGAGATATTCAATAACAACAGAATCCTCAGTTGATCGTAGTAAATTGAGCGCAATATTTCTTAACTTAATTACATTATTTGACGCTGGATAAAATGGTACCTGCTGTTGTATCAACTCATCAACAGTCTCCCCATTTATTGCGACAATAATATCCCCAATTTTCAAACCCACTTTCTGTGAAATTTCATCATTTTCAGCAGGACTGTTGGTATAGAAATCAGTAACAACCAGCTTTTGTTCGATCATTCTGGTTAATACTGGGGGGTAATAATCTCCTTTTGCGGATTCAATTTTATTGCCACCGCCCCATAAATTCGCATGTGTATCGTTTATTTCACCGATAAGTTTGAGTGCTGCAACTTCATATTCCAGCTCACTTTTAGCATTAACAAACTGCGGGATGTATAGCGTTAATATGATGTTCCAATCCTTATCCGTTAAATATTTATAGGGAAAAAAGTAATGGATCATATTCCAATACCGGTATAACGCTAACAACCTAAAACCATCGTCTGGATATACCATGCTACTGTAGCTATTTTCGTTTTTAAACTTAGGATTTCCCGCCTGACCGGCGCCAATATAGTAATGGTTTATTTGACTTCTATTGGTGTAGATATAGAGCAAAGAATCTTCCAAGGCTTTTGACAACTCACTATTGGTGATCCATCTTAAGTCTGGTTTTAGGAAGGCGTTCTGTGCCGTTTTATTGCAATTAACGCAAGGCTCAACTTCCCCAAGACTTTCTATCCATGCAATGAATACTTGGTCTCTTTGTTGATTATTACTCGCGGCTAACAAACTTGGTAATATTCGAAATAACTGGTAATCCCAATTGTAATTTCCGCTGGCGATAAGTGGATGGTGGTATTTTAAAAATCCCCATATTTTGCCCATCAGTACAAGTTTGTTTATAGCGAAATCATTCAAATTAGAAATATTTATGCTGGAGCTTTGATCAAATTTTTTGTCTAGTTCCGCAGGGGCAATCTTTAGCAAGGGAGCATCGGTAAAAGGTTTACCATCAATTAGCAGTGTGAAATTATCTAACCAGATTTTTCCGTTACCTACCAACAAGCCACCCACAACAATATTTTCAGTCTCATGGGAGTTTAATGGCAAATCAATTTCGTATTGCTGCCAATCAGTAGTACCAACAATCCCATTTTTCTGCATGTTGACAAAACCAACCTTTGGGTCCAAACGTAACAACAAACCTGCCCAACCATCACTGACGTTTTCGGTTTTCACGTACCCTTGTAATGTTATTTTACTGCCCTGATACATATTTGGAATGTTGTAAAAAACTGATTTATAACCAGTATTTTGACCATTTGAATCGATATATACAGACGTTTTGCCACTTTGAAAATGCTCCACATCAACGCCATGCAAATAACCTTCCGCGCTACTATATACATTCCAACCAACAGGCAGATCATCAACGACGGTTTCAAAATTTAAATTGGCTTTTTGAGTAGATGTATCTTGCGCAGCTTGACTGCTACTGATAACTAAAAAAACTATAATTATTAGAGGTATTTTCAATATCCTAAACATCCTTATTAATTAGCAACAACTAATTTACTGGTTAATGCTCAAACTTAGTTGTCCGTTAAATTTATTGAGCATTTTAGTTTAAGGCTGTGAGTCAATAATAATGAGTCCATATTCTTTATCTTAAATTTAAAGTAAATAGCGACCACTGTTAAATGAATATCCAGTTTCTTAGGGAGTATGCTTCTTAGTATTTGTATACTTTGTAACAACCCAAAATTTTACGCACTTGTTTTAAGGCTTCAAATAGTATGCAAATATGACTTCAAGTCTCCCTTTCTTAGCGCTTAAACGACGATTGTTCCCTTAACAAATCACCCAGCTCCTGCATAAACAATTCCACGCCATTGTCTTTTGTTGCACCAATAGTTAGCTTCGACTTGCTGTTAATTTCGATAGTCTTTCTGCTGATAATGCCATTTCTACTCACAGCTAGATCGGCGGTCATGGTTATTATTCTGCCTGTCTCGCCATCCAACAGAATAAGCTGCGTAAAATCTATATGTAATTTGGTTTGCGCTGATGGCAAAACACGCACATCTGATCCTTTTAGCGATTGAATTAAGGAGTCGCCAAAATTATCTTTATCCTTGTCAGTGAACACTTGGCTAGTTGCTGTTTGCGTTGTTGTTTCTGGATAATTTAATGCGGCTATTTCAATAATCCTTAAACCATTAAACTTGCCCATATCGACTGTCTGTAAGCTGCTATTTGTAAAACTGCCGTTTTGTTTGTTCAACGAACAGCTACTAAAACCCGCAATGATAAACATGCTCAAGATCAATAATTTCATTTTCCTGATACCCATGACAATAGTGTTTGTGCGGCAATAGGTGGTTTCTGCTCATCTATAAGTTCAGTTTTGTTACTTAGCTGGATAATTAAATTACTGATTTTTTCATTAGCAGGACAGGCAATACCCAACGCTTTTGCATGTTTTAAAATAGCGCCGTTTATATGCACAATTTCTGTCGGTTTACCTTGTGATACGTCCCACCACATGGATGAACGCACCTTAGGGTCAATCTCTAACATTTTGTTCGCCACCCGGCTAAAAATAAAATTTGGTAGCCGTAATACCGTAGGGATTTTGTGAGCAGAAATGGCAGTGACTTTGGGTAGTTTAATATCTAACGCATCAGCTACTTGCAATAATTCACTCATGAGTAAAGCGATGACTTTGCGGTAGGCCCGCTGCTCTAACATGGCTTTGACCGGAATGTCGGCGAGTGCGTTAACACTGTTGCCCAAATTCAACTGTAATTTTGCCCATAGCAGCGCATCCATATCTGCGGTGGTGCTAGTGGGTAACAATTCCGAGTTTAAAGACATGACCAAGGCACTGATCCCTGCTTTTGATTGGGTTGTCTGTTCAATTGTTAGTTTACCTTCAGAGCCACGGTGATAATGTCCCGGCGATAGCTCAACCACATTAAAAGGCACCATTACCCTGAGTACCATATTCTCAGGATAGGCCTGTTTCACTGCGGCGTCTGAGCCCAATCCATTTTGACAACATAGGATAACGGTATTTTCATCAACCAAGGGCGCAATATCGATGACAGCTTGTTCAATGCCAGTACATTTAACGGTCAGCCACAAAAACCGGGCTTTTTTAACCTGTGTATCAGGTGCCGATAGTTGTTTATCATCCAGCACATCGATTTTAGGTAATATAGTCTTATGGCCTTGGTAATCCGTGAGTTTTAAACCTGAAGTGAGTTTGGACTTTGTTGCCGCTCGACAAATTAATGTTGTTTGAAATCCCTGAACACTGAGTGCGCCACCGAGATAACTGCCAATTAGGCCCGCGCCAAAAACCGTATGTTGCTCCCACGGGAAAAAATCTGACATAGTTGAAGTGCATATTCTGGATAAAGATTAAAAATACCTTATCACAAAGCATTGAGCCTGTTGACCTTTTGCCGCTGCATAAATTCACTTACAATAGCTCCGTTGGTTTATGCATTTTTAATCGAAGTGAGCGTTATCATTGACTGCTAAATTGTCACCCCTGTTGTCTCGATTAACTGATTTTTGTTGGTTGTTCTTTCCCCCATTGCTTTTTTTTGGTGCCTTGTATGGCTTTTATTTTTTTAACACTGAGTTAATAGCAAGCTGGTTAGTTAACCTTTGGTGGATGAGTTATGGCGGTTTGGCTATTGCGGCGATTATTGCTTGGCAGTTTGGCCGAAGCCGATTGGTTTACGGCTGTTTATTACTTTTACTTATCGCCGCTAATAAAGAACTGACATTAACTCCAGAATTACTAGAAATAAGATTCGCCGGTATTTTATTTGGATTTGTATTTTTACTGTATAGCAGAGATAAGGGCTTTTCTGCCCTTAATTTGTGTTTCAGCTTGGTGGTTTTATTGACCTTGTTTGTTTTGAGTTGGTTAGCCATA
>Ga0316204_10009641_pt1 | contig 12797 bp, 9 predicted proteins | sample 6monrhotite_MG_2_FD_205661 | JGI IMG/M metagenome (GOLD analysis project Ga0316204, IMG submission 205661) | Microbial mat bacterial communities from mineral coupon in-situ incubated in ocean water Damariscotta River, Maine, United States -... | ecosystem: Environmental > Aquatic > Marine >...
ACGATGCCGGAGTGACGGGAGAAAGAAAGACAAAATGACTAGCCTGCCCGAACCACAATCCACCTTGTCTGTTAAAGAAGCCAGAGAGGCCTTTTCCTCCATACTGGATGGAAGATGTAATCCGGATGACATAAAAAGCTTTCTGACAGGGTTAGCCGATCGCGGTGAAACAGCGGATGAAATCGCTGCAGCAGCAGAAGAAATGCGGGCAAGGATGATCACCGTAGATGCACCATCCAATGCAATCGATGTTTGCGGCACTGGCGGTGATGGCAGCCATAGTCTCAATATCTCCACGGCTACCGCCTTGGTTGTCGCAGCCTGTGACATACCAATGGCCAAACATGGTAATCGTGCAGCATCCAGCAAGTCGGGCGCTGCCGATACATTGGAGGCGCTGGGTCTGGATCTGGGCAAAGCAGCCGATAATGGCGAAAAAAACCTGCATGATGTTGGTATCGCATTTTTCTTTGCACCCAATCATCACCCGGCATTGGGACCGCTTGCGCCAATCCGAAAAGATATCGGCCGGCGAACAATATTCAACCTCCTCGGACCGCTGTGTAACCCGGCGCGGGTCAGACGTCAGTTGATCGGCGTCGCTTCCCCGGATCTGGTGGAACGATATGCCGATGCGGCCATGCAGCTGAGCTATGAAAAAGTGATGATCGTCTCGGGCGAGGAAGGACTGGACGAGCTTAGTATCTCAGGCCCCTCCAAAGTGGCGCTGGTCGAAAATGGCGATGTGACGTTAAGCCGGATCAAGCCCGATGATGTCGGCCTATCTATCCATGATGCAGGAGCAATTAAGGGCGGCGATGCACAATTTAATGCCGCTGCCCTGCGCGATCTGTTGATGGGAGAACAATCGGCCTATCGCGATGCGGTCCTGCTCAACAGCGCGGCTGCATTGATGGTCGCTGGTGAAGTGGATAGTTGGGAAGAGGGTGTGGAAGAGGCCGGGGAAGCCATCGACAAGGGACTTGCCAAGGCTTTGCTAGACTGCTGGATTGCAAACCAATGAGCGACAAACTTACAGAAATCTGTGACGCCAAAAAAGAGCATGTCCGAAACCGGAAAGCGTTGATCAAGCATTCAGAAATGCACCAGCAGATATTGCAGCAAACAGCGCCGCGTGGCTTCATCAATTCCATAAAGACAAAATCGCTTGATGGTTTTGCACTGATCGCCGAGATCAAGAAGGCGAGCCCGTCTAAAGGACTGATCCGGGAAGATTTTGATCCGCCAGCCCATGCGCAAGCTTACACTGCTGCCGGTGCTGCCTGCCTTTCCGTTTTGACCGACATTCCCTATTTTCAAGGCAGCGATGATTATCTGGTTGCGGCGCGAGCCGCTACCGACCTGCCCTGCCTGCGCAAAGACTTCATGGTTGATCCGTGGCAGGTATCCGAATCACGTGCATTAGGTGCTGATGCGATATTGATTATCATGGCAGCACTAGACGATGAGATAGCCGCCGAGATCGAGGCTGCAGCGGCCGAACTGGGCATGGATGCGTTGATCGAAGTGCACGATGAAGCAGAACTTGAACGGGCGCTTCGGCTGCAATCGCCTCTGTTGGGTATAAACAATCGCAATCTGAAGACGTTCGAGACCAGTCTGGAGCAGACCGAGCGACTAGCACGGCTTGTTCCCGAGGATCATATCATGGTGTCGGAAAGCGGTATATTCACCCATGCCGACTGTGAACGATTGGCGCAAAGCGGCGCACGGGCATTTTTGGTAGGAGAATCTCTGATGCGACAGGATAATGTGGAGATCGCAACCCGCACACTTTTGACAGGGACAGCATGAGCAAACTCACCCATATTGACGGTGACGGCGCGGCCCATATGGTCGATGTCGGAGACAAGTCCGAGACTGTTCGTGAAGCGCGCGCAGAGGGCACGATCTCGATGGCGCCGGAAACATTGGAAGCCATAAAGGCCAATGCGATGAAGAAAGGCGATGTGTTGGCAACAGCACGCATTGCCGGCATCATGGCAGCCAAGAAGACGAGCGACCTGATTCCGCTTTGCCATCCGCTGGCCTTAAGCAAAGTTTCGGTTGATTTCGAGTTTCTGGACAATGCTGTGCGGGTCCAATCCCTGGCACGTTTAACCGGAAAAACTGGTGTTGAAATGGAGGCTTTGACAGCCTGTTCTGTCGCGCTCCTGACAATCTATGACATGTCCAAAGCGATGCAGAAGGATATGATCATTGGCGATATCAAACTGCTTTCCAAATCGGGCGGAAAGTCGGGTGATTGGGTCGCAACATGAGCGCTCTCATTCCTTTGGACGAAGCGCAGAAACGCCTGATTGATTTGGCACCAAGACTGGGTTCGGAATCGCTGTCGGTGCATGATGCGCTCGGACGATATTTGGCCGACGATCTGATTGCCAAGCGCAATCAACCGGCAGCCGATATGTCTGCCATGGACGGCTACGCGATCCGGTATGATGATCGCAACGGCCCGTGGAGGCTGATCGGTGAATGCAAGGCAGGCAGCCCCCCGTGCAGGAAAATAGGACCGGGTGAAACCGCACGCATATTTACCGGCGCGCTCATGCCAGACGGCGCCGACACGGTCGTCATGCAGGAAAATATCGAAAGCGATGGCGATATGGTCAAGCTGACCGCAGAACCGTCATCCCTTAAAGGGCGTCATGTCCGCTTCAAAGGTGGTGATTTTTCTGACGGCGACACTGCCATGAAAGCCGGATCCCTGCTCAATGCTGCTGCCCTCGGACATCTGGTAATTGCAGGTTATGGCGAGTTGCCGGTCGGCAGGCTTCCAAAGGTAGCGGTTGTTTCAACCGGCGATGAATTGGTCGAACCGGGAAGCAACACCCTGCCCCACCAAATCCCCGCCAGCAATGATGTGATGATATCCACGATGATTGCGGGCAAGACGGCTGAAACCCGCGGTTTGAGCCGGATAATCGACGATCTGGATGTCATTTGCAATACTCTGGAAAGCGCCAAAGACTGCGACATAATCGTAACAATCGGCGGAGCTTCTGTGGGCGATCACGATCTTATCGGTCCGGCCTTTGATAAACTTGGCGCCACAATTGATTTTTACAAGATCGCGATGCAACCGGGAAAGCCGGTGATGGCTGGAACATATGGCAATGCTATTGTTCTGGCACTTCCCGGAAATCCGGCATCCGCTTTTGTCAGTGCTACCTTGTTCCTGCTGCCACTGATTAAATATATGGCGGGTGCGGAACATTATATGCAAGTCCAGAAGATGGCACAAACAGCCGTCGAACTGGAATCCATCGCAAATCGCGCCAAATTCCTGCGCGCAATCGTCGATCAGAATGGCATCACGCCTTTTGACAGTCAGGACAGCGCCAAACTATCCGTTCTTGCCGCTTCCAACGCCCTATTGGTCCGTCCGGCCCATTCCCCGGCAATCGCTTCCGGCGAGTTGGTTCCCTATATCTCGATCTGAGCGGGATAATCACTAACAGCTTGACACGACCCGTTTTGTTTCATAATTGTTCCGCATACGTTCCAATGTGGAGACTGATGACATGCTCACTCAAAAGCAACATGAATTGCTTTGTTTCATCGATGAACGATTGAAGGAATCCGGTGTTTCACCGTCATTTGAAGAAATGAAAGATGCGCTGGATCTGAAATCGAAATCCGGCATTCACCGTCTGATCAGTGCTTTGGAAGAGCGCGAGTTCATTAGGCGCCTACCCAATCGTGCCCGCGCTTTGGAGGTTATCAAGCTTCCCGAAGGTGGTGTGTCGACGGCAGAGGCAGCCAACATTGTTTCCATGAATACTGCACCAGCAACGCAGAGCGGCACTGGTGGAAATATTGGCTCCAACATCCCGGTGGCCGCCAATGATGATGTGATGGCTATTCCATTGCATGGCAAGATTGCCGCAGGTGCGCCCATTGAAGCCATTGAAGGTCAGTCTGAGCTCAGCGTTCCGGCAGCTTTGCTAGGCCCCGGCAAACATTATGCGCTGGAAGTGTCTGGCGATTCGATGATCGAGGCAGGAATCCTTGATGGCGACTATGCCCTGATTGAGGAATGCAGCACTGCGCGTGACGGCGAGATTATCGTCGCTTTGGTCAGAAACGAAGAAGCAACACTAAAAACCCTCCGCCGCAAAGACGGCCGGGTCGAACTGGAACCTGCCAACGCCTATTACGAAACGCAAGTCTATGGGCCGGACGAGGTCCAGATACAGGGAAAAATGGCCGGATTGTTGCGACGCTATAACTAAGGGTAGATGGATCGATCAGAGGTTTTGACTGTTCTGGTTCCGTCTTCCGGATTGACAAAATCGGTCCACTCGTGATCGCCAGACCATTGTCTGACAGTCAATATTTTCTGACTCGCAAGATTAATTGTCATACCGCCGGTTTGGCGCAGCATATTGCGATCGACCTTGATCCAGCGCGGCACACAGGCAGCGGGCAATTGCCTCTCGCTAATCACAATATCCGCACGTCTACAAGCGGCAGCTAACGCTATCGCCGGGATATAATGACTGCTGCGGGTGGCAAGAATTGTCCAATTCCGGCCCGCAGTATCGACGACGACGGTACAGCTGTCTTTGTTACAACTGGCATTGGGCCATTGATCCAGTGATTTGGCATCATCATCAACACCGGCGTTTTCAAGGATGATACCGCGAATGAAATCACCGCTTCTGGTGCGCAACATTGCCAGTTCACCATTCTGACTGCGAATTCCGACATGGCGACCATCACCGGAAATGTAGAGATCGGGAGCCTGTGTCCCGAATATCCAGATCGTACCGACAAATACCGGCGCCAGGCCAAGATATCGCCATTTGTGTTTCCAAAGGCACATCCACAACCCGCCCGATACAATCAACGCAAAAGCGATGGTCGAGAATGTCGGCAGCATTGTCACCGCGCCCGGGCTGGATGATACAAAATGTGCCACCCCGATAAGCGCCAACAGCATTTTCTCACATAACCACCAGATAGGTCCGCCCAATCCAATGCTGTCCAATATTATCGCCAATGCCTCCAACGGCATGATGATAAATGTCGTCAGGGGAATGGCTATAATATTGGCCAAGGCCCCGTAGACTCCAGCTTTATGAAAATGGAACAGGGCAATTGGCATCAACGCGATCTCGACCACCAACCCGGTTAGAAATAGCGCAAAAATGAATCTTCCAATGCGGTTGGGTAGACTTTCATCCCGCCTCGAAACCAGTGCCTGTACTTTGGGATGCTCGTGCAGCGCGATAATTGCCGTTACCGCAGCGAAACTGAGTTGAAAGCTGGGTCCCACAAGCGATTCAGGCCAAATGACCAAAACAAACAAAGCCCCGGCAGCAACCATGCGTAAAGTGATGGCGCTTCGCCCCAGCATCAACGCGACCAGCACCAGCAAGGCGGCAACGCAAGCCCTGATCGTAGGCACCTGCGCGCCGGTCAGCAACGTGTAGCCGAGCGCCGCGATAGCCGCGATTCCAGCAGCAACAATGGGCAACCGAAACCGCAAAGCAAGCGATGGAAACAAGGCCAGCAATTTGAGTATAAACAAATAGGTTGCCCCCACGACAGCGGTCACATGCAACCCGCTGATTGAAAGTAGATGTGCCAATCCGCTACGCCGCATTGCTTCTGCATCTGCCTCAGCAATTGCGCCCCGGTCGCCAGTAGCCAGCGTTGCGCCGATTGCACCGGCGCCTGCCGTCATTTGTGATTGCACATGATGCGATAAGGCACTGCGAATGTCATCAAGGGCAAAAACCGGTTCCGGCGACCGGATTATTTCAATATCGCCAAGAACCTGACCGGTCGCACCCAGCCCCATGAACCACGCTCTTCGGGAGAAATCATAGGCACCGGGCAACGCCGCCTGCGCTGGCGGCATCAACCGGGCGCGGAGCTGAATAACCGCGCCTTTGCGGAGCTTGCCATCCATTTTTTCCAGCGGCAGGTTTACACGAACACGCGGCGGCAATTGCTGCTTTCCTTGTGTATTCAATAGCAATCGAACCTGATCGCGCGCTGCTATGATCTCGACATTTTCGACCTCTGCATGGAAACGGGATACAATGGGATATTCCAGAACCGGTCCGGCCACTGTCCATGAACGTAGCCAGATCAACGCACAGCCCAAGGCGGCAAGCAGTGAAAACCAGAAAATCGAACGCATCAAACGCAATTCTCTGGCAAATGATCCCGAAACTGTAGCGATGCCCAAACAAAATAATATGAAGGCAGCCCACCAATTCTGATTAGCCAGCGTAAACCAGATGGCAATTCCCGAACCAATAGCAACAGGAGCCCATAACATAAGCTGGTCTCGCTCCCGTTCGAGCAGATTTTCTACCGCACGAACATTCCCCCCTCTTTTTGGGAATTCAGGGAATTGTAGACCGCCCAACCCCGTGCTAAGGGCCGCTACGACCGAGCCTATCCAGCTGCTGTTTGTTGCAGCACCTGGACCATCTAGGCTCAATTTTTTGGGCATGATCATGCCATATCACAGGAAAGCTATAACGCGTGAATCCTAATCCTTCTGACAAAATTGTTACTCGCTTCGCTCCATCACCCACCGGTTTTTTGCATATCGGCGGTGCGCGAACAGCGATGTTCAACTGGCTTTTTGCACGCCATCACGGCGGCAAGGCCTTGTTGCGGATCGAAGACACAGACAAAACGCGATCCACACAAGAAGCAATAGATGCCATTCTGGAAGGGCTTGACTGGCTCGGGCTGGATTGGGACGAAGATCCGGTATTCCAGTCTGATCGGGCCGAACGCCACGCCGAAGTGGCCAATCAGCTTCTGGCATCTGGCAATGCCTATAAATGCTTCGCCACGGCAGAAGAGCTGGAAGAAATGCGCGCCCAGCAACGGGCGGAAAAGAAACCTATGCGCTATGACGGTCGCTGGCGCGATCGCGATCCTTCCGAAGCGCCCGAGGGGGCACCTTTTGCCATTCGACTGAAAACGGAACAGGGCGGAAAAGTCACAATAAGTGATGCTGTTCAAGGTGATGTTTCGGTTCAGAACAGCGAGATAGACGATTTCATCTTGTTGCGCTCCGATGGCACACCAACCTATATGCTAGCCGTTGTCGTCGATGACCATGACATGGGCGTCACACACCTGATCCGCGGCGATGATCATCTTAACAATGCTTTTCGCCAATTGGCATTGGTTCGGGCAATGGGTTGGGCCGAACCAACCTATGCTCATATTCCGCTCATCCACGGCAATGACGGTGCAAAACTGTCCAAACGGCATGGTTCGCTAGGCGTTGAAGCTTATCGCGACATGGGCATTTTGTCCGATACAATGTTCAACTATCTGCTCCGCCTCGGTTGGGGACATGGTGATGACGAGATAATCTCCCGCAAACAGGCCATTGATTGGTTTGACATTGATGGTGTGGGCAAATCCCCTTCTCGCTTCGATCAAAAGAAACTGCAAAATCTTAATGGCCACTATATTCGTGAAGCCGTTGATGCAGACTTGGTCGCGCTGGTGAAACCCTGGATTGAGGAATCACTCGATACCGAATTGAACCAAGACAACATAGATTTGCTGGCCAAAGCTATGCCTGTTTTGAAAAGTCGTGCAAAAAATCTGATAGAATTGGCGGATGGAAGCCTTTTTCTCTTTAAAAATCGCCCACTTGGCCTCGACGAACGGGCCGCTTCTCTGCTAGACGACGATGCACGGAAGCTGCTTTCGTCGATTCACGCGGCATTGATCGATCTGGAAAACTGGACGCTCGAAGCCACGGAAGAATCTATAAAGGCGATCGCGGCATCCGCGGAATTGGGGTTAGGAAAGCTCGCACAACCTATGCGCGCTGCCTTGACTGGCAGCACCAGTTCACCCGGAATTTTTGACGTGCTGGTCCTCCTGGGCAAACAGGAGTCACTAGATCGTCTCGCAGATCAAATAGAATAATCCTGATATTATCAGGAATAGAAAGGACGTAATAAAGTGGGCGAAGAAACAGCTAAATTCAATTTGGGCGGCAATGAGCATGAATTTGGAGTCTTCAAAGGAACCGAAGGTCCCGATGTTATAGATATCCGCAAGCTCTATGGTCAAACCGGCGCATTTACCTATGATCCCGGTTTCAAATCGACCGCAAGCTGCGAATCTGAGTTGACCTTTATCGACGGCGGCGAAGGCATTCTGCTGCATCGCGGTTATCCCATCGGACAGTTAGCAGAAAAAAGCAGCTTTATGGAAGTCGCTCATCTGCTTCTTAGAGGAGAGCTGCCGACCGCCGATGAATATGCGAATTTTACCAACACAATTACGCGGCACACAATGCTGCACGATCAACTCGCAACCTTTTACAACGGCTTCCGTCGTGACGCCCACCCGATGGCAATTATGTGTGGTGTTGTTGGCGCTTTGTCTGCTTTCTATCATGACAGCACCGATATTAGCGACCCCGAACAACGGATGATTGCCAGCCATCGTCTGATTGCCAAAATGCCAACTATTGCAGCCATGGCTTTCAAATATGCAGTTGGCCAACCGTTCATGCATCCGGACAATAGTTTGTCCTACACCGGAAATTTCCTGCGCATGACATTTGGTGTACCGGCAGAAGAGTATGAAGTCGTACCAGCTGTCGAACGTGCGATGGACAAGATTTTCATCCTGCACGCCGACCACGAACAAAATGCCTCCACCTCAACGGTCCGCCTTGCGGGTTCTTCTGGTGCAAACCCGTTTGCCTGTATTGCCGCAGGAATCGCTTGCCTTTGGGGTCCAGCCCATGGTGGTGCCAACGAAGCCGCTCTGAACATGCTTCACGAAATCGGAACGCCGGATCGCATCCCTGAATATATCGAGCGTGCCAAAGACAAGAATGATCCATTCCGCCTGATGGGCTTTGGTCATCGCGTTTACAAAAACCATGATCCGCGGGCGACGGTCATGCAGAAAACCGTTCGCGAAGTTTTTGATGCGCTGAAAGTTACAGATCCGGTCTTTGAAGTTGCATTGCAGCTGGAAGAAATGGCGCTGAACGATGATTATTTCAAAGAGAAGAAGCTCTTTCCAAATGTTGATTTCTATTCGGGCATCATCCTGTCCGCAATCGGCTTCCCGACATCTATGTTCACAGCCTTGTTTGCTCTGGCCCGCACAGTTGGCTGGGTTGCGCAGTGGAATGAAATGATTTCCGATCCCGGTCAGGTTATCGGACGTCCTCGTCAACTCTATACCGGTCCTAATCAGCGCGATTATGTCGAGATCGGCGACCGCTAGATAGCTGGAGCATTGGAAACGAAACTAAGGGGAGCGTTATTCGCTCCCTTTTTTATTCCGCAATGGCAAAGCCAGGGTAAACGTCGCCCCTTTCCCCTTTGCGCTGTCGACCATCAGGTTCCCCTGCATGGCATTGGCCAATCGGCGTGAAATAAACAGCCCAAGCCCGCTACCGCCATCCCCGGAACGGCCAAGACGTTCAAACTTTTCAAATATCTTGTGCTGGTCCTCTTGCGGGATACCATCGCCCTGATCGCTGATAGAAATCTCCGCTTTGCCCTCATTTTGTGCAACACGAACCTTGATTACCGAGCCATCGGGAGAATAGCGAATTGCATTACCGAGCAGATTTACAAGAATTTGAAGAACCCGGCGGAACTCGCCCATCGCCGGCATTTCGGATTTTTCATCTGGTAAATCGACGCGGATTTGATGATCTGCGGCCTTCACAGCAAGCAGTCCTGCCGCGCGATGCGCGAGATCAACCAGATCAATTTCATCCGGTGCAACGGTAAATTCCGGTCGCTCTATTGCCTCTAGATCGGAAAGATCATTGACCAGATCCATCAAGTGGCGACCTGCTGCAGCAATATCTTTCGCATAGCTCGCATAGTCACCACGGAGGGGACCTTCCAACTGGCTACCGATAGTTTCAGCATTCGCGATAATTTTGCCAAGTGGTTGACGCAGAGCTGGTCCCAGTTGTGCACCGAACAGAGAGTCACTGATCAAGTTTGACTTACCGGTCTTTGATTCCCCGGAGGCTCCATTTTCTTCCAATATCTTTTCAACCGAGAAACGGTAACCCGAGTAAACACCCAGATTGTCAACCAGAGGCTGGCCAGACAACAGATATTTTTGTACCGGCTCCGATTGAAGAGAAACATGATGATTTCGGACTGGCTGGCGTTCGGCGACCAATTCGGTAAACAGAGACGACCTCGATGGCTTCACCACTTCAAAAATATCAAGCAATGCATTGCCGATCGCTTCTTCGGAAAGCCGGACTCTTCCCGGTAGGGAGACAGATGTAATTCGTAATGCGGTATCCGTCCTGATCATTCCGCGCGCATTCAGGCGATCAAAATCGCGCTGACGCTGCTCATTTTCAATATTTTTGGTCGGTAAAGGGGACTCTCTCCAATCAACGATCGAGATGGTCATTCCTCCGTCGTTGCCGTGCTCAATTCGGGTTTCTACCCAAAGATTGATATTGCTATGATCATCCGCCGCTTTGACTGGGCGAGACAGGTTCATACCTAACTTCTTGCTCAATCTATAGAGGTTGGCCAGTTGGGGAATTGCCAACGGGCCGCCTTCAAATCCACCACAGTGCAAATGCAGGCGCAAAAGCAACGGATCAGCAGAAACTAACCGGCCATCGACGTCCAGGCGTCCTTTAACCGGTTCCGCGAGGTTGTGCGAGACAGCCATTAGCCATTCGAGCCCGGTTCGCCGGAAGACAGTGCCAGTTCAGCGGCCTGGAATGCAATCTGGTTTGACCATTTTTCCGTCATCGCCATGGCTTGTTCCCGGGATATTTCATTGTACGAAGCCGGAGTAACAATGTTTCCACTGCCATCGAGCGCAGTAAATATCGAAATTGCATCATCATCGGCAATGCCCAGAGCCCGCATAACAATAACCAGGCGTGCCATATTTGGTTCGGCAGTGAACATGGTCAGCCGCTCGGAACTCAATCCGGAGCGGAGTGCCAAACGTGCGAAGAAAAGATCAACGCCATCCGTGATGGGGTGTGGAACAACGGCTTTTTCATCGCCATGATCCAATAACCCGGCCAATCGCCGGGCCCGATTGTCATTTGATTGACTTTCGTCATGCTCTGCCAATAACAATTCAGCAGCATCCAGCAGTTTCGGATCTGCATATCCAGAAATTTTACGAACAGCTGCGGTCACTGACCAGACCAGTTCATGAAAAGTTTCGGCAGGAATATCGGTCAATCGGCAAGCAATCTGACCGATTTGAAAACCAGAACGGTTTCTCGATACCAGCAGAGACATTGCCGCTTCGGCAATGGAATTATCATCATGGTCAAGATAGCTTGCCAGACTATTTTCCAGATCCTCCTGTGATATTTTTTGCAGCAGCCGATTGATCAATTCGACTTTTTGAGCCTTAATGAACACATGTTCCAGCAAGCCGGTCTTGTTCAATAATCCTGCATCACGCAAATGATCATAACTATAGACCATGCTACTGTTGCCAATTTCCGCCACCGATGCATGAGCAATGCCCAGGTTTTCGGTCGCTTTCAGGCAAAGTGACGATTCAATTTCGCCAACCATGGATCGCAGATATTGCCGGCAATTAGACAGCAAACGGTCGGACAGGAATATCTCGGATTTTGGAAACAACGCGCCAGAAAGATCAGATGTTAGAAATGCACTCGACGCGCCAAATTCTCCCGCCTTCTGGACAAGATCAAATCCATCATTCCGAACTGCCGAAAATTCGCGTTTTTCCATAGCTTTAGCTGTAGTCCAATGTGGTTAATATCCCGCTAAGCTTTTTTACCGCTATTTGTCTGAAACCTGCGCGATATATTCTAAAACTGCTCAGTCAATCTTGTTCACTATCAGATAAGCCATTCCCACCAATGCGATCGCATAAATTCCAGTCATAAACGAACCAAAAACCGAAAATCCCAACAGGATGGTGAGCGAAAACCCGATATCCGGCTTTACCCAATCCCACTTCGATTTCCTGTTAGTCCGATAGACCAGCCAAACTGAACCGAGGCCCAATGCAAAGATCACAAGATTTGCTGACAATGAAACCGGAATAGAATCCCGAATAATGATCGAGAATATTACAGTTACAGCAATCAAATATACGGCGGCTGCAGCTATATCCATACCGTTGGCCAATTTGGAGAATATTTGAATATTCTGCCGGACATATAACAATATCATACCCAAAATCAGCAAGGCGATGGCTGCCGTAACAGGCAGATTCATGACAATCAGGAAGCCTGCCAATATCCCGGCAATGGGCGCCGCCCATCCGAGATAATTCTTTGCTGCAGGTACTTTCCAAAGGCTGGGCAACAAAGCCTTGGTAAATGGCCAAGTCAGGAGCTTTTCAAGAAAATTGCCACGACTTTTTTTCGCATGACGCAGATGGTTTGCCGAAAATTCGGAAATGTTGGTTTGACTGGTCAGATTTGAAATAATGCCATCGGGTGAATCCAGGTCTTCAACCATCTCCCGCCGGCATTCCGATTGCACAGCTCCACGCAAAAGTGCGGACCCGACATCCCAATCTTCCGGAAGATCAATAAAGCCTGATAATCGAGAGGCCTTAAGTCTGGCTACTCCCAGCCAACGATCATTTCGGTCTATTCTCTCGAAATCGGCAACATCTTCAGAATCCGGTGCGATAAAGATTGCCTCATCTCTCAACCCGGATAGTTTTTCGACCATGTTTCCATCGGGTAGAACACCATCTCCCAGGAAAATTATGTCATTTTCCGGAGCGGCAAACTGAACCAGATCATGGCCACTCCG
>Ga0316204_10009642_pt1 | contig 12797 bp, 10 predicted proteins | sample 6monrhotite_MG_2_FD_205661 | JGI IMG/M metagenome (GOLD analysis project Ga0316204, IMG submission 205661) | Microbial mat bacterial communities from mineral coupon in-situ incubated in ocean water Damariscotta River, Maine, United States -... | ecosystem: Environmental > Aquatic > Marine >...
GTTGTGGACCCTTCCTGTTGGGTTGTGGACCCTTCCTGTTACGCTGGGACCCTTCCTGTTACGGCGGGACCCTTCCTTGGGCAATGGCGTACGTCCTGTAGCGGGTTTCCGCGCTATTTTGTATGAAAACCATGCGCCGGCGCTGCCCAAAACAATAGGCAGCCCCCTCAGCCGAATCCCCCTGTTTCACGAATCCAGGTTCAACATTCAGCGGTTTTTCTCGATTGCTACAATTTCACACGTTTTAATCTCAAGGCGTTGCTAATCACCGACACCGAACTGAAGCTCATGGCCGCGGCAGCAATCATCGGCGACAACAGCAGGCCGAAGACCGGATAAAGCACCCCGGCTGCAATGGGTACACCAGCAGCATTATAGATAAACGCAAAGAACAGATTCTGGCGAATGTTGCGCATGGTGGCGCGCGATAGCCGGATGGCACGCACGATACCGCGCAGGTCGCCTTTTACCAGGGTCACCCCGGCGCTTTCCATCGCCACATCGGTACCCGTACCCATAGCAATACCCACATGGGCCTGCGCCAGGGCGGGGGCGTCGTTAATGCCATCACCGGCCATCGCCACAATCCGGCCTTCGGCCTGGAGTTGCTTGACCACAGCGGCTTTCTGCTCTGGCAGCACCTCGGCCTGAACCTGGTCAATGCCCAGCTCTGCTGCTACCGCTTCGGCGGTTTTACGGCTGTCGCCGGTTAGCATAACCACTCGAATGCCTTCACGATGTAAGTCGCGGATGGCTTCAGACGTGGTCGCTTTGATGGGGTCGGCAACACCAATCAGACCAGCCGCCTTGCCATCCACTGCCAGCAACATGACCGTTTGTCCCCCGGCACGCTGTTGGTCGGCCTGCACTGGCAGGTCACCCGCATCAATGCCAAGACTTTCCAGCAGTTTAAGGTTACCCAGCGCGACCTTGTGGCCATCAACCATGCCGGTAACCCCCTGGCCGGTAACGGACTGAAAGTTTTCAGCCGGAGTCAGTTTCACACCGCGTGCCTCCGCACCCTTAACAATCGCTTCCGCAAGGGGGTGTTCACTACCACGCTCCAGGCTGGCCGCCAGTTGCAGGATGGCATTTTCGTCAAACCCCTGGGTCGCCAACACTGAAACCAATGTTGGCTTGCCTTCAGTTAAGGTGCCGGTTTTATCCACCACCAGGGTATCCACCTTTTGCAAAATCTCCAGTGCCTCGGCATTTTTAATGAGTACCCCCAGTACTGCCCCTTTGCCAGTGCCGACCATAATGGACATGGGAGTAGCCAGTCCCAATGCACAGGGACAGGCAATAATCAACACCGCCACGGCGTTAATGACGGCATAGGCAAGCGCAGGCTCCGGCCCCCACAGGCTCCAGACGATAAAGGTAATGATTGAGACAATCACCACCGTTGGCACAAAGTAGCCGGAAACAACATCCACTAGTTTCTGAATGGGTGCACGGGAGCGCTGTGCTTCGGCTACCATTTTTACTATCTGTGACAGCAGGGTATCGGCCCCCACTTTGTCCGCGCGCATTAGCAGCCCGCCGGTTCCGTTAACCGTGGCGCCGATCAAACGTTCACCGGTGGTCTTGGCCACTGGCATGGGCTCGCCGGTCACCATGGATTCATCGACATTACTGTCGCCATCAATCACCTCACCATCCACCGGCACTTTTTCGCCAGGACGAATGCGCAAGTGATCGCCCGGATGAACATGTTCCAGGGCAATATCTTCTTCGGTGCCGTCCTCGCGGACAATACGCGCCGTTTTAGGCGCCAGACCCAGTAGTAATTTGATGGCGGCGTTAGTCTGGCTGCGGGCACGCAATTCAAGCACCTGCCCTAACAACACCAGGGCCGTGATCACGGCAGCGGCTTCAAAATAGACCGGCACCACCCCTGCCTCACTGTAGAGTGCCGGCGGGAATATTCCTGGTAGTAACACGGCGATAACACTGTAAGTCCAGGCAATGCCGACACCGATCGCAATTAACGTGAACATATTGAGATGACGGCTAACAATGGATTGCCAACCACGCTGAAAGAAAACCCAGCCACCCCACCAAACGACCGGCGTGGCTAACACCAGCTCGCCCCACTGACGGGCAACAGGGGCAATCAGACTATTTATCGCATCGGGCCAAAACTCGGCGGCCATGGCGCTAATAAATATCGGTATCGCCAATAATGTACTGACCCATAAACGGCGCGACATGTCATCCAGTTCGCTGGTGTCTTCCTCGACTTGCACGGAGCGCGGTTCCAACGCCATGCCGCACTTGGGGCAGGCGCCGGGATGATCCTGTACCACCTCGGGATGCATGGGGCAAGTGTATTCGGTTTTGGTGGCCAGCACCGGCACACCCTTCGGTTCCAGGGCCATGCCACACTTGGGGCAACTGCCCGGACCTTGTTGCTCAATTTCAGGGTGCATGGGGCAGGTGTAAATCGCGGACTCGTCCACCACGGCAGCCGTATTGGTGTGTGAATGCGAGTTATGGCCAACACTGCAACAGGCATGCTCGCCTTCTGCCTTGGTTTGCAGATATTCCTGCGGCCCGAACTTAAATTTGTTCAGGCAATGCTCGCTGCAAAAATGGTAAGTTGTTCCGGCGTGATCCGCGTGGTAACGCGAATTCTCTGCCACCTCCATGCCACAAACCGGATCGGTACTCATCCTCTGTCTCCTTCACTAATTCACTGACCGTTTACTGGCCAATCCCCGCCTCCCGAAAGAGGGGGAGATTGGCATTGTCCCATAAGCTATTTTTTATCACTATTCATTTTCTGTTGTTGCATCATGTGCTCCATCATTTGGCTCATCATGCCCTGCATCATGTTCATGCGTTGTTCCATCATGCTTTGATTTTGCATCATGGTGTCGAGATCCGGTTTCCCCATGGGTTCTTTCATGCTACCGGGCATCTTGCCTGCCATATCTCCGGACATCATCCCCATGCTTTTATGCATCTCTTGCATATGCTGTTGCATAAGCGTGTGCCGCTTTTTCATATCTTTGGTGTTCTGAATCTGTTCCATGGTTTTTTGCATCTTGCTCATGTGCTCGTGCATCATATTCATGTCCATCATCGGCATGCCTGGCATTGTCTGCGGCGACGCATCATTTTTGTGATGATCCTTATCCGCAAATCCTGCGGTTGATAGGGTTATCATGACAACGGTTATTCCAGCTAATAATATTGACTTCATATCGCTTCTCCTAATGGTAGAGTGACGCAAGGTGCGCCGATTAACAAATTCCCACCGTTCCATTATATGGACTCGATTCAATAACAGACTGCCTTTCCATCCGGTATCTATACCCATTTGCCAAGGCATTTACCACGCATCATTGCCGGGCGTCTCAATACATACCCGCCACCATTGCCAGAATCGCGATACCACATCGTATCCTTATTTACGCCGCGTTTGACAACTCACTGTCCGTTAACAAGTGCTTCACTTACAACATTGTCTAGCCGCTTACCTTCAACTTAAGTATAAAACCTGTGTGTTGCACCTAAGTCAAGCATTTTTCAAAAACAACGGCGATTATCCTGGTATTAATTTATTCATCACGAATCACCATTTGGTGGGCCACACCTTGCCCTATGTCAATGGTACTGCTAATCACCAGCGTAATCGGATCAAGTACCCAAATTTTCGCCTCTTTACGACTGGACACATAAAGTTTGTTAAAATCTTTTATATAAGCCAGGTGATAAGGGGCAGGTTTCAACTCGACGATTTTTCTTTCACCACTGGCAAGATCAACCCGTGTAATCAACCCCTCTTTTTTGCTTGCCACGAATAACCAGCGTCCATCGCCGGAAACATCGATTCCGTGTGGATTACTGCCAACGGCATAAGTCTGTTTAACTTCGCCGCTGGCAAGATCAATAGCCGATGCTGAGCCATCGCCTTTATTGGCGCTATAGAGCATACGATCATGAATACCAAGCACAATATGCTCAGGTTCTTTACCTACATTGATAGTGCGCATTGTTTTCCAGTGTCGAGCATCGATTTCGGTGATCGTGTTCGCCCCAGCGTTAGAGACATACAAACGATCACCAGCCTTGGAAAACACGGCGTAGTTCGGCCATCGACCAGTATCGATCGTTGTCACCACCGCCATTTTATCGAGGTCGATCATTGATATTCCGCCAGCACCCGAATGAACGGCAACCGCGGTCTTGCCATCGGGCGATACGGCGGTATGGTGGGTGAGACTGCGCACCGCGATACGGCGCATAACGTGGCCGTGTTTGGGGTGCACAATTGATAAATAACTTTTTTCGTTGCTGGTCGGTGCGCTATCACTACCGGCATGATGGGCCGTATGTTCCGCCTCGCTAACTGCCGTCGGTTTATTCGGGCTTGGCGACGTATCGCTTGCCAACGGTGTCATACTACCCGCAACCAGATATTCGCTGTTGGGGGAACCTGACAAACCATGGGCATTTTCCAGCTCGCCAATACGCGCCACAATTTTATCCGACTTCAAGTCGATGATCACCAAATTGTTGGCATTTCCAGTGGGAACATACATCGTCGGCCCAGCCACCACCATCGGTGACAGCAGTGAGAACACAGCAAAGGTAATACCAAATTTAATCATCGTCATTTCCTCTGTTGTTGGTCTTTTTCCCTATCCTTGATTACCAACGGCTAATCGAAACCACTTTGATGTGCGCGTTTGCTTATTTAACTGCTTTATTTAACTACTTTGTTTAACCGCTTTGTGTCACGGCGTTTGCTCTGAAAGATGCTCCATGACCTGTTCTATCATCTGCTCCATCATACCCATGCGTTTCTCCATTACCTCCAGACGGGTCTCCAACGAGGCATCCTGCATTGCCGATTCGCAGCCACTGGTATACACCTGGTTATGCAAGGTTTGCATTGCCGCCTGCATTTCAAGTAAATGCTGCTTAAGCTCGCGTTTTTGTGACTCATGTGAGCCACGGGCATGACGAACTTTTTTCATCTGCGCTTTAACTTTGTCGATGTGCACCTGTAGAGACGCTTCGTTGACCATCCCCATTCTACCGAGTTTAATCTTGACGTCACTGTCGCAATCGCTATGCTGGTTTTTCCCTGCAATCGCGGGAGTTGTCAATAAAATTGCCATCACCAAGGTCAGGATATATCGATAAGATGTAATCATGGCTGTTCCCCCTTCTTTCAATTTTATTTGCGGTTATGCGATATCAACACGACTTACAGATCACTAATGCTGGTGATCATGACCATCGTCGTTCATCGCAGGCGCCTTGTCGACGGCATCCAGACCCAGGTCGTCATGGTGATTGTCGCTACCGTGTGCTTTGTGATCCCCTTGCGAACCCGGCACAACATCACTGCTGTGACCGGCATCGTCGCCATGCGAATGATCATGCCCATCACCACCTTCAGCCTTGGGCAATGACATCACACCCAGACCATAACGGTAGACGACCTCACCACCATGCCAGGCGGTTGACGCCAATACACTGCCCGCGATCAACATACTGACCATAAATGCCGTCCCAAGGGATTTATTGTTTCGTATCCAGTGGATAGACCAGGCCGTAAGTGCTAAAAACAGCGAAATGGTGGCAATGGCCCAATTGCGGTGTTCGGTCATCGCCAGATGCGACGGCGTGTCATGTGCCACAGTGTTGTAGGCATCCCAGCCGGTGAGGCCGGTAATAACCATGAATCCCGCACCAAACCACAATGTCCAACGGGAAACCGTGATCCATTGTTCCTTCAGTGGTGATTTAACAAATGGCGTCACTGCAAAAAGTATAACCGCCAGTGACAACAACCCGACGGTAAAGTGAACAAAGATGGGGTGCCAATTGGGAATGATTGTAAACATTTATTGCTCCTCTACATTTGCATTAGTTATTTGCATTAGTTATTTGCATTATTGTGATTTTTTAATTCTGATTCCAGTATAAGAACCGCACCACCCAGGGTATTGCACGCCCTGAGTGGTGTATTTTTTACTATTAACCCGCCAATTCATAGTAAACCAACACGATACCTAAAACCAAAACCGCACACCGGCCACGGCAACAGTTTCATCTTTTGAGCCACCGGCGGCACGGGCGTAATCCGCCGTATCACCAAATTTACCCAGCCATTCTATACCGATGTAGGGGGCGAACTCCCGTCGAATTTCATAACGTAGTCGTATTCCGGCCGACAGATCAGCAAGACCGGCGCCCAGGGCGAGTTCCGGGTCATCTTTGCCATAGAGGTTAGCCTCAAGCCGTGGTTGCAGAATCAACTTCTGGGTTAGCAGCAGTTCATACTCTGCTTCCACTGCCACCGCAGTGCGTCCTTCGTCACCCACATAAGCCGTTGCATCAATTTCAAACCAGTAGGGCGCCAGACCCTGCACACCGAGGGCCAACCAGCCTCGATCCGGACCTTCACCACTGTCATACCGAAAACCTAACTGTAGGTCCCAATAAGTGTCAACAGCATGTCCCCACAATAACTCGGTCGTCCCCTCTTCCAATTCGCCGTTATCCACATCGCCTTCGGCTTTGAGTACCACGCGATCATAGTCACGACCATACCATGCCTGAAGATCATAAGTCGCCGAGGTATTGTCATCACTGCGCACGGCTTCAAAGCGGTTCATCCAAAGCGAACCAAAGTTATGTTGATCCGCCAGACGAAGTCGTGGCGGCGTTTCCCCAAAACCATAGCCACCGGAATAAGCGTGCGGATCACGGGCATCGGCTGGCGCTGATCCACCCTGCATCGCCCCATGTGTCATGCCATGACCACTATGGTCCATTGAATTACTCATTGATTTGTCCATTGGCTGATCCGTTGAATGCATTGAGTGATCCATCGACGGGTCGTTTGGCTGGTCCGTAGCCTGGTCCATGGAATGATTCATTGAAGAATGATCCATAGGTTGGCCGGCATCCTTCATGTCCATGCCAGGCATCGATTGATGCGTTGAGTGATCCATGGGGGCATCACTCTGCGCCCATACCGGCGTTATGCCAGTGGCAAGTAACGTTACCATAAGTAATGTGGCTTGTTTGTTGCTGTTCATTCGGTTTGTCTTCATTGCTATGCCCTCCCCACTCATGCCACAACCACTTCGCGAAACATACCGGCGTCCATGTGATACAACAAATGACAATGCCAGGCCCAACGCCCTAATGCATCAGCATGCACCAGAAAACTGATGCGTTGCGCCGGTTGCACACTAATGGTATGCCGGCGTACCAGAAACTGCCCGTCCGGGCTCAGCAACTCACTCCACAAGCCATGTAAATGCATGGGATGGGTCATCATGGTGTCGTTATGCAGGGTCACCCGCAACCGTTCACCATGGCGAAAATGTATCGGCGTTGATTTACCATACTCCAAACCATCGATGGACCAGGTGTAACGTGCCATGTTTCCCGTCAGGTGGAGTTCAATATCCCGTTCAGGCCCCCGCGGATCAAGCGGGCCACCGATCGTGCGTAAATCGGCATAGGTCAGCACCCGTCGACCATTATTGCGCAGGCCAATGCCGGGGTCGTCAAGATTGGTACGGGGTGTATCAACCCGCATATCAACACTGGGACCATATTCCGTTTTCGCATGACGAACCGGTGGCGGTGGAGTTCCCATCACCTTGGGCGCAGCCATCGAATGACCTTCATGTTGCATACCTTCCATACCTGGCATGTCGGCCATGGCCCCTCCCTGCATGGCGGCAGCACCCATCATATCCATCATGCTCAATGACTGGGGTGCGTCCATTTCAGGTACCGCGGCTTCTATTCCCTCGCGCGTTGCGAGAGTACCGCGCGCATAACCGGTGCGATCCATCGACTGGGCGAAAATCGTGTAAACATCATCTTTGGGGGTGACCACTACATCATAGGTCTCACCGGGGCCAAAACGAAACTCATCAACGGTTACGGGCTCGACATTCTGACCATCAACCTGTACCACGGTCATTTCCAGCCCTGGGATACGCACATCAAAAAAGCTTTGTGTACCGCTGCCGATAAAACGCAAGCGTACCCGCTCACCCGGACTAAACAGGCCGCGCCAATTCGCAGCGGGTGTAGAGCCATTCATCAGAAAGGTGTAGGTGTAGCCGGAAATGTCCGCCAGGTCCGATGGGCTCATGCGCATTTGATTCCACATACGCCGTTTATTGAGCGCGGCGCTAAACCCTCGCTCAGCTGCATCGCGAAAAAAACCAACGGCGGTTGGTTCATTAAAGTTATAATAATCACTTTGTTTTTTCAGCTTGGCAAACACCGTCATTGGATCTTCATCCGTCCAGTCGGACAACAGTACGATGTAATCGCGATCGGCACGAATGGGGTCGTCAACCGCCGGGTCAACAATAATGGCACCATAAACACCGGTTTGTTCCTGAAAACCGGAATGGGAATGGTACCAATAGGTACCGCTCTGCTGCAGCTTAAAACGATAAGTAAAGGTTTCACCGGGCGCGATGCCGGCAAAGCTAATCCCCGGCACGCCGTCCATTTGGTACGGTAAAATAATGCCATGCCAATGAATTGAGGTGGAGACATTCAAACGATTGGTCACCCGAATGGTGACGGTATCACCCTCGCGCCAGCGCAAAGTAGGCGCTGGCAGCGAGCCATTAACGGTGGTCGCCATACGTGGAGCACCCGTAAAGTTAACCGCCGACTCTGCAATGGTAAGATCGAATGTGGTCCCCGTCAGTACGGGAGCGGTGCCAGTCATGGTGTCTGCCGATTGGATAGCCTGAACCGGCTTCATCCACGGCGCCAAACCAAGTAATACACCACCTGCGGCTAATCCCTGAACAAATCTGCGACGGGGCAAATTGGGAAGCACCTGGGAATCTGAAGCCTTATACGTCATTTGTTTCATCCTCTTAATCATTAATTGGTTCGCCGTCTCAGATAGCGTCAACAACTGAGCCCGCTACCAATGCCAATCTGTAATCTGTGGTAAAAGAATAGCGGCAGGAGACTGTCATTCAGGTGACGCGTACATTACAATTTTGTAATGTTCATGTCATCTTAGTGGCAGGTAGTATGAGTTAGCCTATGATTAAAACGCGATTGATTACAACGCTAATTTACGAATAACAACGTAATGACCCAGGCACAGGCATAAACAATGAAACTTTTAATTGTTGAAGACGAAGCTAAAACCGGTGAATACCTCAGGCAGGGCCTGAGTGAAGCCGGTTTTGTTGTCGATTTAACCCATAATGGACTGGATGGCCATCATTTGGCAATGACAGAGACCTATGACCTGCTCATTCTCGATGTCATGCTGCCCGATGTGGATGGCTGGCGCATTCTAAAATCAATTCGCGAGGCCGGTAAGGAGGTTCCTGTCTTGTTTCTAACCGCCCGTGATAGCGTCGACGACCGCGTGAAGGGGTTGGAGCTTGGCGCAGACGATTATCTCGTCAAACCCTTTGCGTTTGCCGAGCTATTGGCGCGTGTGCGCACCCTGTTACGACGCGGCACCACGCCCGCCACCGAATTGACCTTGAGCATTGCTGACCTGGAACTGGACCTGGCACGTCATCGTGCCAGCCGCAGCGGTCAGCGCATCCACCTGACCGCCAAAGAGTTCGCCCTGCTGGAACTGCTGGTGCGCCGCCAGGGAGAGGTGCTGCCCCGCTCCCTGATCGCCTCCCAGGTCTGGGATATGAATTTTGACAGTGATACCAACGTTATCGATGTTGCCATACGCCGCCTGCGGGCCAAGATCGACGACGATTTTACCATTAAGTTAATCCAGACCGTACGCGGCATGGGATACATGATCGATATACCGGGCGACGCCTAAATGGTGCGGCCAACCTCCCTGACAGCACGGCTCACCCTATTATTCATTGCCGTCGCCACCGTGGTATTCCTAGCCTTCGGCTGGATAATCGGTCGTTCTCTCGAAAGCCATTTTGGCACGGAAGATATCAAAGAGCTCAAAGGTATCGCCGAAGCGGTGGATCAATCACTCACCACCCTGCAATCGAACCACGATCTCACCCGCGTCAATCAGCGTTTCGATGATATCCTGGTAGGACATCACGGTGCGTTATTGCATATCCATGATGCATCAAAAAAAACCTTGTACGCCAGTCCCGGCCTCGATCTCGCGGCCATACCATTGCCAGCTCCCGAGCAACTCACTAAGGGCTCCGTACAGCAATGGAAAGATAACAAACACAATTACCGTGTTTTTATCCAACAGATGTCAGGCGCCGCTTCGTTATCCAACGGGCCTTATACCGTGGTTATCGCCGTCGCCACCGATTTTCATCTGCATTTTCTCAGGGACTTTCGTCGCACACTCTGGCTTATGGTGGTATGCGGTATCGCCGTGATGGGGGTATTGGGATGGGCGGTGGTCCGGCACGGCCATCGGCCGCTACGCCACATGATTGACAAAATTAGTCGCATCAGCACCAATGAATTAAACACCCGCCTTGACCCCGGCACCGTCCCCGCCGAGCTATCCGAACTGGCCATCTCCTTTAATGAACTGTTACAACGCATGGAAGAAGCCTTTATCCGGCTATCCAACTTTTCTGCCGACATCGCCCATGAGTTACGCACACCGGCCACTAACCTAATGACCCAGACGCAAGTCGCCCTCTCGCAAGCCCGTAGCGTTACGGAGTATCAGGAAATCCTCTACTCCAACATGGAAGAGTACGAGCGTATGGCGCAAATGATCGGCGACATGCTGTTTTTAGCCAAAGCTGATAATGGCTTGAACCCGCCGAACACCGACGATATTAATTTAGAGAATGAAGTACGCAACCTGTTTGATTATTATGAAGCCTGGGCGGAAGAAAGTGGTGTTGCCCTGGCGCTTAACGGCAGCGCCGACATTAAAGGCGATCAATTAATGTTGCGGCGCACCTTAAGCAACTTGCTTTCCAACGCAATTCGTCACACGCCACCCGGTAATTCGGTGACGGTTCAACTGGAGCAATCTAGCAATGACGTCGTTATCGTGATACAGAATCCCGGCGCGGTGATTCCCGCAGAACACCTCGACCGGCTCTTCGACCGCTTCTATCGCATCGACCCATCACGCCAGCGCAGCGGTGAAGGTGCAGGTTTAGGACTGGCCATCGTCAAATCCATCGTTGAAGCCCATGGCGGAAAAATCACGGCCCTCTCCGATGAGACAAGTACTCAATTTCGAATTATTCTGCCGACCTCAAGTAGCCACACGAAAGAAATAAGCGATTAACCGTGTGGTACTGTTTTCGTTTATCCCCCCCGTAGCATCAAGGGCGAAAATCAATAAACTTTTTTAAAATATACCCAAAGCGTTTGAGATTTAGGTGCTTAGAGTGCGATCATTTTTGTGTACAGCTAGACGCGACGACGCAGCATAGCCATTCTATGTAAGGAGAAGCAACGACGCTGTGGACAAAAAGGGGCGTGATATAAACGCCTAAATCTCAAACGCTTTGGGTATATGCACCTGAATGCTGTTCTTTTGGCCTACAAAAGATATACTTTTGTTTCTGCAGAAAGAGATTAGGAGAACAAGGAATGCCCCAAACAGCCGCGCTGATTGACACCCTAAAACAGGCCCTCAAGCGCCAACGCCTCACCTATGCTGAGATCGCACGCAAGTTGGACATGAGCGAAGCCAACGTAAAACGCCTGTTTGCATCCAAGCGTTTTACCCTGGCGCGATTGGAAGACATCTGCCAATTAATGCAAATGGAACTCACTGATTTGTTCCAGCTCTATGAAGAATCTCGCCAGCATATTACCCAGCTTACCCTGGAACAGGAACAAGAGCTGGTACAAGACGCAAAACTGTTGTTGATTGCAGTCAGTGTTCGCAATCGCCTTAGTTTTAATGACATTATAAATAATTATCAGATATCAGAGACCGAGTGCATTCGTTGCCTGGCAAAACTCGACAAACTTAAAATCATCGACCTGTTACCCAACAACCGCATCAAGTTACGCATTGATGATGACTTTCGCTGGATAGCTAACGGGCCAATCGATCGTTTCTTTGAACAGCAGATTCAAAATCAGTTTCTGAAATCAACGTTCAAAAAAGAACGGGAACAACGCTTATTCCTGTTCGGTTTATTGGGAGAGTCGTCGGCGCAAGTTCTAATGAATAAAATGCAAACCTTAGCCAGGGAATTCACGGATTTGCACCGACAGGACGCCAAATTACCACTGGAGAAACGCCATAACATGGGTTTAATGCTTGCCATGAGGCCGTGGGAGCTGGAAATATTTCACCCCCTACGCCATGACACGAAATAACACAATTTAGGTTCAACACAACGGACAACCAGTAGCCTGGATGAAGCTTGCGGAATCCAGGGTGGGCGCTGAATAACCGACAGCGCACAAACTAATGGCCGCGCGGGAACGGGTTCCCTTAGTAGCGCCATTTATCCGAAAATACAGGGGTTCCGTTCATCCCGGATTTCGTAAACTACATCCGGGCTACAATGAAACCACAGCGGTCTGATACTTTTATACTACGATGGGGTATTGTTAACGTTTCAGCACCATGAGTGAGTGCGAGATAACTATTTTTTATTTTACTTCAATTTTTTACGTACCGTTTAAGCACCCAACTGATGTGTTAGGCTCAACACAACGGACAACCGGGTCGAGTAGCCCAAGGGAACCACCCCCTCAAGCTCTCACAGATCCGTACGTGAACCTCTCGATTCATACGGCTCTTCATATTCCATCACGGTTCAATGCCAACTTGCCAATGCACAAACAGACAACGAAGATGACGACATACTTTAACCAGCCATCTG
>Ga0316204_10009643_pt1 | contig 12796 bp, 18 predicted proteins | sample 6monrhotite_MG_2_FD_205661 | JGI IMG/M metagenome (GOLD analysis project Ga0316204, IMG submission 205661) | Microbial mat bacterial communities from mineral coupon in-situ incubated in ocean water Damariscotta River, Maine, United States -... | ecosystem: Environmental > Aquatic > Marine >...
CTTCAGAGACCAAGATCGTGACACTCGCGCCCTGCGGGTCATAGTCCTGGCGCGCAACATTCAAAATATTAGCACCAATAATATTGGTCACCTCAGAGAGGATCATCGTCAAACGCTCGGCGTTATACTCCTCATCGATATACTCTATATATGCCTGGCGCTCCTCAGGCGTTTTGGCATAGCAGATATCATAGATGTTAAAACTTAAGGTTTTAGTAAGGTTATTAAAGCCATGTAGCTTAAGTTTTTTGATTGACTCAACCAATCGCGTATCCCCGTAAAAAAGCCAACAAAATAAAGGGGCAGAAACAACATGGGGTATCTGCCACCCATAACCCCCTCTACGAAATAGGTGGGTGATAAATAATTTGCACTACATTGCCATCAGGGTCAAAGCAGTAAAAACTCGTCGCGCCATCGCGATGCAAACGTGGCTTAGTTTTCATCGTCACATCATGGGCCAATAGAAACTGGTACCAAGCTTCGACCTGTTCGGGCGATTCAATAATAAAACCAATATGATCCAGGCGCTGAAAGCCCTCCATATTGGCGCCTTCCGCACGGTGTAAAGCGAGATTATCATTACCGCTTGTCAGGTAGATATTGTCTGGGTCAGGCCGCCACTCCACCTTCATCCCCATCAGTTCAACATAAAAAGCTTCACACGCTTCAAAATCCTTAACAAACAGGGCGACATGACGTAGGCCACCAGTGGGATTAGGGCGGTTTGACGCATCACTCATCATCGCCACCTTTTATCTCAAAGTCATGACTGATTTCAGCCATTTTCCCCAGCATAATCGATGCCGAGCAGTACTTTTCAGCCGAAAGGGAGACCGCCCGCTCGACCTGCTTCTCTTTAAGGTTGTTTCCCGTCACGATAAAATGAATATGGATTTTAGTAAAAACCTTAGGCTCTTCATCGGCACGTTCAGCACTGATTTCGGCCACACAATCGCTAATTGGCTGGCGCGCCTTTTTAAGGATATGCACCACATCAAAGCTTGCACAGCCGCCCATACCTAGCAGTAACATCTCCATCGGGCGCACGCCCAAATTCCGCCCACCATTCTCGGGCGGGCCATCCATAACGACCGCATGACCACTACCGGACTCGCCTAGAAAGGTGGCATCCTCTACCCACTTTATACGTGCCTTCATCGCATAAAACCCCAGCAAAATGTGAAAAATGCGAAGCTTATCACAACTTGTCGCCTCTCGTTAAAAAAACGCTCATTCAAATAATAGTTCTGAAAACAGAATAATTTTAATCCTAAAACGTTATTATTTATGAAGAATCCAAACATTCTGACATGCCAGATATCGAGCCGTCTAATCACGTGCCATAATATAGGTATTAACTGCATCGCAAGTTATCCGCTATACATCAAGTATGGATAATAAATTGATAACGCCAAGGTGTTAAAATAATGAAGTTTACTCCGCCTAAAGCAAATCCAGTCATTGAGCGCTTTTTGAGCCATTGCCATCGGCGTAAATATCCAGTCAAAAGCACCATTATTCGTGCTGGCGACGCCCCTGACACACTCTATTATATTGTTGAAGGTTCAGTTGCCGTATTAATAGAGAGTGAGGATGACCACGAGATTGTACTGGCCTACCTCAATGTAGGTGATTTTTTTGGCGAAATGGGGCTGTTTGAAGAAGAGCCGCAAGGACGTAGCGCCTGGATACGTGCCCGCGTCGATTGCGAACTCGCCGAAATTAGCTACGATAAATTCCGCCGACTTAGCCAAGAACACCCAGACATCATGTTTGCGTTAGCTGGACAAATGGCCCTGCGGTTGCGCAATACCAGTAAAAAAGTAGGTACCCTCGCCTTTATGGATGTCACGGGCCGGGTGGCGGGTGCATTACTTGATCTTGCAAAGCAACCTGACGCGATGACTCATCCTGATGGCATGCAGATAAAAATCACCCGCCAAGAGTTAGGGCGCATTGTCGGCTGTTCGCGAGAGATGGTTGGCAAGGTACTGAAAAATCTAGAGGAGCAGGGGCAAATCACCGCTCGGGGGAAAACTATGGTGATTCACGGTACACGTTAAGCGATCAGGCCAAAAAGAGAGTGTAGAGAGAAACGCGTGGTAGGAGCCGCTACTACTTTTCAACCTGACGCTCTACTAGCAACCGCTCAATCACGTTAAACGCTTCATCACTGTCCCACTCTCTCTCGCCAACCACCCTGGCGATCAACTCACCATTTCGATCAATCAACAGACTATAAGGCAAACCACTAACTTGGTAGCCGTCACTCACTTTACTCTCGGGGTCTAATAATATCGGGTAACTCAATTGCAAGATATCAACAAATTTAGCGACACGTCGCTCCATCCCCTCATCCACTGACACGGCAACAATCACTAAACCCTCATCGCGATAACGCTGCCAGAGCCGCTCCATACCCGGCATCTCTGAACGACACGGGCCACACCACGTGGCCCAGAAGTTGAGTAGTACTAATTTTCCACGCCATTGGCTTAGTGATTGGGGCTGCCCTGATAGATCATTCAGCGTAAAATCTTCTGCCGGACCCTGCAGCGCATCGACCCGCATACTCTGCATCACGTCCCCATAAAGTGGTGTAGCCAGCAATATCAAAAGCAATGAGACTAGCGCAGCTCTAACCATCCAGCTGTTGCTCTAAATAGGCGATGATGGCATTAAATTCACCCTCGCTCAGCGGCACCATGTCTGCCTGCTGCATACGCTTCTGCATCGTCTCCATCACCCTTATCCACTGTCGTTGATTAAGCATGCTAGGCTCTGGCAGTTGATGACACAGGGCACAGCGCACTTCAAATAGTGATTGTCCATCCAATTTAGCTTCATCGGCATAGCTTGGAATCGCCAGCAGCAAGCCCGCAACGAGCAGTAAGGATCTCATGGCAGTGCCCCCAACACCTGGCCCAGTTTGCTGCCATCGCGATAATCCTGATTCATCTGGACAATGCCGTTACGATCAACCACCACCGTAGTGCCCATGGTGCCATCATAAAGATCTTTCACCGTCCAGCCCACATCAACCAGTGCCAACATATCACCATACCCCGAAGATAACTGGGCAGAACGCGCATCCGTTACCGAGGCGTTCACATAATCAATAAGAAGAAACGTCACCCCTGGGTATTGAGACACATAGCTGCGACGCATATGGCCCATATGCTCATCACAAACCGGGCACCACATGGTGAAATAGAGTACCACGGCATCGTTAGTGCCCGTCTCACTGGTCAAAGTATGGAAAATATTCAGCGTCGACTCTAACGTAAAGTCAGGGGCAATCTGCCCCACCTGATTGCCAACAATGCCAGTTTGAACCTCCGGACGTTCATCATCTCCTGACGGGGTCAGGTTACTTTGGCAGCCTGCCAACACCACCACAGTCAAAAGTACAGCAAGCTTAACGAAGAACATGGCTTACCCCTACCGTAACAACATTACTAACGGGAAAATTTTCACCATAACCATCTCGCGTGATACCACGGCTGGCAGTTAGCTTGAATACCCAGTCACGATCCATGGTCGCATACGCCATGGTCATCGCCACAGAGCGCTTCTCCATGCCTGTAGTGGTATCCGTAACCCCATTAATCTCTCCCTCATCCTCCTGTAAATAAGCAAATGCCAAGGTATAAGTGAGCGTATCCATATTATCGAGGAACTGGGTGTAGCCACCAGAAAGTGAGGCGTTAAAGCGATCCCCTAGCTGTTTATCATAGGGTTCGACATATTTGCCATAATCACGATTTACCGGGCGTTTCAGATATTTGCCGTAAGAGAGCGCAAGGGTGCTGTTCCATGGATAGATGGTTTTATCCAACAACAAGTTGGCATCCAGGCGATAAAAGCCTCGCCCGGTAATGTCAAAGCTATCAGCAACATCATCGAAAGGTGATACCCCGGTAGGCAAGGTCATGGACAAGCCATAGTAGCTAGCGGGTATCCAATCTTCCGGTTTTTTAATCTTCCATACGCAGGTGACATTATCAAAACCCTCGTACCACAAATTCACCGTGGTATCCCCCATGCCATGGGTTTGCGATGAGAAGCCAGTATATTGGTTATCATTCCAAACATAAGGGACAATCACGCTGGCTTGCCAGCGGTCAGCAAGGCGCGTGGCGTACCCGACATTCAAACGCCATTGAGTCAGCTCTGAGCCAGGCGGGTCGGGCTTATAATCACCGCTTTTGTTCCAAAAACCATTATAACGTTCCATATCCATGGAGATATCCAGCATCCCCTTGGAAAATTTTGGCATCACCAGTGCCGATGCCGAACCGCCACCGCAGCAGGAAGCTGAAAATGCCAACGACGGAAAAGTTAAAGTCGCCCCTACAAAAAGGGCGACGCTGTTTTTTACTAACGATTTTGATTTCATTGAGAAACCTTACATACCCATTCCACTAGAAGGCGTAAAGTTCAGCGTGCTGTAATAATTACACAGTGCAGCACCTTCGGTTTCTAATGGGTCCTCACAGGCACCTTCATTTGAAAGCTCTCCATTGGTGGTTTTTAATTCACCATTCACCGACAATTTCATATAAACATGACCCGCAACACCGTTGCTCAAACCACTCAAGCCTGTCACTCCATAGTAGCCATTACCGTTATCCACGGCACTGCTCCAGTTCAGCTTGTCAGTAGAGAGTTCTACCTCGACACTTGTTACATCCAATTGGGAAGTCGTACCACTATTCAAGGTCATTCCCGTTGTGAGTGCCGGAAACGACATCATGCTCTCTCTGGTTGCCACAAACAGCGACACATCGTGCCCCGACATGGTCGAAGTTACCTCATCCTTAAACAGGAAATAAGGGCGTGCACTGAGACCACCATTCATATCCGCAAGCAGATCATTCACCCCTTTCAACTGGTGCCTACCGTTGCCATTCATGCCCATCATCACACCAGGATAGAAGGTGACGGACTCATTCATACCCGCCATCACATTCAACATCCAGTAACCCATGCTAATCCCAGCCATTTCTGATGACATCAAATAATAGACAGTACAGTTATAATCCCCCGTCGCACCCTCCTCAGTACACGCATTACCCGGCATCGGCGTACTATGGGTATGCATTGCCATATTCATCTTCGGCATCAAGGATAGATTAAGCCCACTGGCAACAGAGTCGTCAGCCAGATTACGAACCCGTAATTTAAACTGAGTTTTTCCTTCCATGGCGGCCATCGCACCTGCGACATATTCAAAACGATAAGTAGCGCTGTGGGCAATACGCGCAAAGGGCATAGTGCCGATTTGAGTAGGGTTCAAACCACTATTGTCATTTCCATTACGAAAATTCTCTATCGCCAAGGCATAGCGATTACCGATATCTGCGGCCAATGCGCCCAAATTACCCGGAATCATCACATTACCATTGTTGCCCTGACCATCTAGTGAGCCATCCGCTAGATCCTCTGCCAACGCTTGCATTAGTGCAAACTGCTGTTGTGCCGTGAAACCAAGGTCAAGCGCCAGCTGGCTCATCACCGCGGCACGCAGCCCCGCCAACTTTTCCTCATCCGACGCCGCAGCTCCTGGTGCGGTGGCATCTGTTGGTGCGACGCTGAAATCAGGTGTAAAAGAGAATGCATTGGCAAAGGCCTCTTGTGCCGCACCCAACGTTAAGCCGTGCAGCATCACCAACTGATGGAGAATGGTGGAGCCGGGCGTAGCATGCACCTCATCTCCCGATGACAACGTGCCACCCGCAACATACACCGACATTTCAGCGGCATCCGTTGCTAAGCCGCTCGCCTCATCGGTAAATGTGCCGCCACTGCTAACAAATTGCAGATCACCTGCCAAATTAACATTGGTGATACTGATACGATAACCGCCACTTGAATCGGTAGTAACGGGGCCGGCAATCACATTACCATTCACATCTAGGGCCGTTACCTGAGCACCCACCACTGACGCGGCAAAAATAGACCCTTCAATGCTCGCACTATCACTAGTCAAATCATTATCATCAGATGAACCACCACAACCACCCAAAGCCAACACACTACCCAGTGCCAGTGCCTGCCATAAGATAGTGCGCTTATTTTGATTTTCCACAGTGACAACCTCTAATTCTTTTGCAAAAAAGTAAAGTCCAGCTGGACGCTCAATATCAGAAATTATATTGAAATTCACCTTTATAGAGAATGCGACATATTGTCGCAGGTGGCGGAGGGATTACAAATACGACTAAATCCCAATAAAAACCCCCGGAGCAAGCTCTTTCGCTAATGCTCAACTCCGTTGCGCGAAGCGGGGTATTAAAGTGCCAGTCCAAAACGCTTGGGCGTTCGGACAGAAAGCCTACGTAGCGAGCTGCGGGGAATTCAACCCGAAGAGATTCAAGACATGAGTTTTTAATAATCATATCAATCATTTAAAAATCACCTAATCCCTTGCTCATGCACATACTCCATGACCGCCTCGGCCTCACCACGAAACTCGATGCGTTCAGACTTTTGACTTAGCTGGTAGTCATACATCGGATCATAATAATTAACCAACAGATCACCAATCAACGTCATGTGCTTCGCCACTGCCTCATCGGTACCATGTGCTGCCAACGCCTGAGTCAGTAAATCCATCAACGCTTTGTGACGCACTCCACCCAAACGGCGCTTAATTCGCCCCAGGGAATTAATCAAATTTTCAGACCATGCGACAAACCCCAGCTCATCACCCTGTACCTGCTGATACTCTGCCAGAGCATCCGTCACATACTCTTGATAAATAATCGCGGCACGCTCTTCAACAGAGGCATCCAATACCACCACGGGTGAATTAGACGTCTTTACAATCAGTGAATTCGGCACGCAACGCGAGCCAATATTACTCCCTTCATCCTCAAAAACTACGCGTTGAACACCTTGATGACGCAGTTTTAACAGGGCAATTGAAAGCTGATTCTCCACATCAATCTGACTAGGCTGTTCCAACACCCTTCGTCCAAAAGCTGAGCCTCGATGAGAAAAAATCCCTTCCAGGTCCACACTCTGTTGAATGCGCAGCAACAGCTGGGTTTTGCCGGTTCCGGTACTACCACTGAGAATTAATGGCTCAATTTTCGCTACAGAATTTTCCAGCTCATTAATCAGATAACGACGTAGCGCTTTATACCCGCCGTTAATACGCGGATAAGCCACTCCCGTCTGCTCATAAATATACTGCTGGGTCAGTCGCGAGCGTAAGCCACCCCGAAAGCAATACAGCACGCCATCAGGATTCTCCTCCACAAACGTCGCCCATAGCGCCATACGCGCGCCCAACACCTCACCAGAGACTAGCGTATAGCCCAACTCAATCGCCTTGTCCTGACCTTGCTCTTTATAGCAAGTACCGACTTTTTGCCGCTCATCATCACTCATCAACGGCAAGCTTAACGTATTCGGAAATGCACCTTGAGCAAACTCTACTGGCGCACGCAGATCCATCATGGGCGTATCATTTAAAAACAGCGCTAAGTAATCATCAATTTGCGGTAACGCCATCACGCCACTTCCACCATTGAATGCCCCGCAAGCGGCTCACGAAGCTCGCCAATTGCCTGCAAACTCAAGCCCAACTCTTCAGCAACCGCTAAGAACTCAGCCTCGCCCTCAGGCATCACCGCCACCAGCAAACCACCTGACGTTTGCGGGTCACACAATATCATCCGTTGTCGCTCACTCATCTCACCCAAGTGATGACCATAGCTATCAAAATTACGTAACGTTCCCCCAGGAATACACCCCTGCTCTAAATAGTTTTCCACCTCAGGTAATTTAGGCACCGCATCAAAACGCACCACGGCGTGTAAACCACTGCCCTGACACAGCTCACTCAAATGGCCCATCAAACCAAACCCCGTTACATCCGTCATCGCTGTAACCCCGGGCAACTTAGCAAACACTGCCCCTGGGGTATTGAGTTGACACATGGCATCTGGGCCAATGCGGCTATGCTCTGGCTTCAACAGCTTCTTTTTCTGTGCGGTAGTCAAAATACCAATACCGATCGGCTTGGTCAGATAAAGCTGGCAGCCCGCCTGGGCTTGGCTATTGCGTTTCAGATGTTGATTCTCCACCTGCCCGGTCACGGCCAAACCAAAAATCGGCTCAGGCGAATCAATCGAATGCCCTCCCGCCAGCGGAATACCTGCCAGAGCACAGGCACGCCGCCCTCCTTCAATCACTTGAGCCGCCACCTCTGGTCCCAACTTATCGATCGGCCAACCAAAAATAGAGATTGCCATCAACGGCGTACCACCCATGGCATAAATATCACTAATCGCATTAGTCGCCGCAATCTGCCCAAACTCAAACGGGTCATCTACAATCGGCATAAAAAAATCCGTGGTGGAAATCACCGAAGAACCATTGCCCAAGTCATACACCGCTGCATCATCCTTGGTATCGTAGCCCACCAACAACTGCGGAAAAACCGCCTTCGGCACCTCACTTTTGAGGATATCATCCAGCAACTTAGGGGAGATCTTACAGCCACAACCCGCACCGTGGCTGTATTCAGTCATACGCACTTTATCCAAGGGTGTTTCGCAATTTTGCATCAAGCTAGGCCTACCTAAAGATTAAACTGCGCCTAATATAACCGATCCGCCCTCCTTTATGCGAGGCGACCTATCCCCAGAAACCCTTGAACTACAGCAAACATCCTGATAAACAAGTACGCAAAAAAGGCAATCATGCAAGATAGCGACAACCCACCCTCCATTATCGACTTGGAAGCCTCGGGCTTCGGTAAAGGCAGTTACCCTATTGAAATTGGTCTCGCCCTAGCTGATGGCAGCACCCACTGCTACCTAGTCAAACCTCATCAAACATGGACCCATTGGAGTGAGGAGAGCGAGCAACTCCACAAGATCAGCCGAGAAACCTTGCAGACCCGTGGCCGAGATATCATCGAAGTCGCGGATGAGCTGAATCAATTACTACAAGGGCACACCGTCTACAGCGATGGATGGGGCTTTGATAACAGCTGGATAGCGCAACTATTTGAGATCGCGCAACGCCCACTGGAATTTAAAGTAGCGCAATTACAGGCTCTGTTTAACGAACAACAATACGACATCTGGCATCACACCCATCAGCAGGTAGTAGAGGAGTTCAACCTCACCCGCCACCGTGCCAGTTCGGATGCCTTTTTAATTCAACAAACCTTCCTGCGAAGTCGTAAGACAAACCCCTAAATCAAAGCTGTTTACCCGCCAAGGTGGGTGTTTTATCAGTGCGCGTTTCCAGTTTTAAATAGCTCACCAGTCGCACACTACCTTCGTCATGCAACACCTCATGAATACGTTCAACGGCAGCCAAAACATCATCCAACTCCCCCTCAATATTGGTACCGCCAGCATGACTATGAAGAATAAAGTTTTCATTTTGCAATAATCCAACCACCCGCGTAATCTGCTTGCGAACCGAAACACCCTCGCCAATAGGAATAACCTGCAAATCTGCTGTCGCTTTCATTTCATCACCTTTTAACTCATTACACCTATGTGATAAAATCATACCCCGTTAACAATCACAATACGGTTAAAAACAGACAATCGCTATAAGGAGAAAACCCATGCCAACACCCAGCAGGCCAAGAAACCCTGTGGCCCGTTCACCACTACTACGCAAAGGCGGCGTGCATAGTCCCTCTAAAACCGGGCAACGGGTTCGCAATCGACTCAACACTCACAACGCCATTGAGGAGTGGCTAGACGAAAACGACAATGACGATACACAACAAAAGCAAAACGGGGAGCAACTGCTCCCCGTTCCTTTATCCATAACAGCACAAACTCATCACCCTGCTACAAGCTACCTACCTCAGTAATCCACGGCTCCAAGCGTTTCCCCACCTTAAGCGTCACAAAATAACGCGGCTTATGTGTAGCATTACGTCCATAGCTAGCCGAATCCAGGGACTCGAAGGTAGAACGAAATGCCAAAGGCACATTGATATTATCAATCAACACATCACTGACATAGCCTGAAAACAGATACTGATCCCCTTCTCGCCGTGTTGATACGCCAACCTTACCCTTCAATACCATATAGCGACTTCGATCAGCATATTGCTGCCTTAACGCCTCAGCATCCAGTCCGGCATCAATAACAAACAGCCGGGAACTCTCCGTCCGCTCCCGATTAAACGCTTGTTGAGCACGAGCCACGCGCTTAACAAACTCTTCGTTGTCTGGGCTGGCCATTGCCAAAGCCTGCTCATCCGCCAGACGTTTCTCCAAATAATCCAACGCATGTTGGTACCTAGCCCCGTCGTACTCAAGGAGTAAAAAGACCGCTCTCGGTAATATATTTTGATAATCCTTTCGCTCTTCGCTTGAGATAGACACTGGTATATCAAAACCCAATGCCCGCAACTTCTCATTGGTGAGCCATGAATCTGGCGCTGAATTCCGGTAACCAATCTGATAAGAGAGACGCCACTTTAATTTTAACGCCAGTCCCGTATTCTCTTCCTTGGAAATATAGCGATAAGGCAATGCAAGCTCACGCTCCGTCAACTCAAGTAACGCTTCAGACTCAGCGGATCGATTATGGGCCACCCCCATCAGTGCCAAAGCATTGCTCAACACAATCACCCCTAGCCCAATAAGCATCATTTTCAATCTCGTCATTTTCATGGCTGATTTTCCACATTGGCATACTGAGCCGTGCGAAACCGTGTCAATACCACCAATAACAGAACCGCCATCAACCCCAGCACCATGAAGAAAAGATACTTAGGCATCAACACCCACCACCAATCAAAAAACTTGCTGTAGAGAAACAGCACAAAGAAAAACACCCCTGTATTCACCGCGTGAAGCCAATTTTTTCGGATACCCAACCAAATCAAACCCGCACTCAGAGCAAACCCCATTAATTGATAAAAGCCCTCAATCAAATCAAGATCAATCTTCAAATAACTGCTCTGCCCCCAAAAAGAGAGAATCAACAGCGGAATAAACAGGCACATCGCCCCCATCACCCGATAAGCCATCGCAAAACCAGTAAAACGACGATGATCAAGCCACTGGGGAAGAAAGAACAGCAATAATGCAATCGGAATAAAGTTTTCCGGGCGCTCGCCAAAATGCAGCCAATACATGCCTCCCCAAGCCCCCATACGCGCCGAGAAAAAAGCAATTACACACAAAATACCGACCACCTGCAGCAAGCGTATGTCATAGGCATAGGCCAACAACAAGGCAAACACCGCCCACGCCAATAACGCATTATCACTAGGCGTAATATTAAAGATCTGCCCAATCATCGTAATGTTCAACACAAAACAGGCAAAACTCATCAACCCCACCAACTTTACATAATAACCCGATCCATCTCGCGCCCCCACCCATATCGTCAGCAAGAAACTACCCAGGGATGCCGCAATTAAAACCACTACCTGGCTTGCCGTACCCAACCATCCCCAAAATTGATAGAACAAGAAAAACAGACTCGCCGCCAACGCCAAGGCACCCATCAATGACGCGATTTTCATACCCCACGACAGTCGTTTTTCTTGATCACTACCGTCGACATCAAACGCCTTACGATACTCAGCCAACAGCGCATTTTGATAATTCACAACCCCTCGAGCCTGATGCTCATCCAGCAGCAACACATCCTCTTTTTCAAGCGCGGCCAGCTCACGCCGAAACGCATGAATTTGATCAGACCTCCGCTGAGCATCCCGCTTTACCGTGTCATTATTTATCATCATAATAATTCTTAATTTACTAATACGAGGCTTCTCAAGTTAAGGATACCCCGACAATTTGAAACTTTGTGCTCAAAATAAAAATTAATTTGTTCGAGACAATCACATTAAAGCAGTAACAGATGCTCCCGTAACACATCCACCCGCTTTCGATTCACCGAAAAATCCGAACGCCCTACCCGAGACGACGCTCTGACATGAAGCAGCCCAGCCTCTTCATCCCACAGCAACTCCATATCATCTACAAAGCCAAACAACGGCGAGCGAAAAGTCGCCCACAGATAATGATCATCATGTTGTTCAAGCTGCCCCTCAATCCTGGCAATCACCCTCGGCAACTGCAACCACCCCTTTTTCAGTAAAGAGATTGGCGCAATCATCCCCTCCCCTTGCACCATGCTATTCACACAATGGCTGGAATAGAGGCATGCACGCAACTGCCCATCCATCAAGCCTAATTCCGGAGCGGTTTTAGACTGATAAGCAAAAAACAGTAACGCCGCTAAAATCAAAAAGGCCAAAAAACCAACAATAATCAATGTAATCTTCATACCCAACCCACATTCATATGTAACCAAAGCTATTAACGGCATAATCAGCCCCTAAATTTACACAAAAAAAATATCATTACTAGCAATATATACAAAGTTTGGTATGATTCCGGACACTCCCCTAGGTGAGGGAGATATATGAAATTATGGAGATTATTTCAAATGTGGAAAAAGACGTCCCTGGCAATATTAGCATTGTCATTAACAACAGCCGCACAAGCAGCAATAGAGCCGGTTTTTAAATTTGGTGTTGAAGTAGGCGGAGATACCCTAGTTGACACTACCACCGAAGACATGAATGCAGGCGGCGGTCTCTATTTTGGTGCTGGCATTAACGTTACTGGCGATACGCCAGACGACCTAATCTACCGTGCTACCATAGGCTACCTGTTTGACGATATAGAGTTCATTCCGGCTGGTGGCTATGGCCGCGGCGAAGCGTCAACCAATGCCATTCCTTTAAACCTCGGTATCTATAAACTGTTTAATGAGCACCATG
>Ga0316204_10009644_pt1 | contig 12796 bp, 9 predicted proteins | sample 6monrhotite_MG_2_FD_205661 | JGI IMG/M metagenome (GOLD analysis project Ga0316204, IMG submission 205661) | Microbial mat bacterial communities from mineral coupon in-situ incubated in ocean water Damariscotta River, Maine, United States -... | ecosystem: Environmental > Aquatic > Marine >...
AAGATTCCCCTTATCTTCAACAGCATGCACATAATCCTGTACATTGGTATCCATGGGGTGAAGAGGCCCTTCAAAAAGCAAAAGACGAACATAAGCTGATCTTTTTGTCTATCGGATACTCTACTTGTCATTGGTGCCATGTTATGGCGCATGAAAGTTTTGAAGATGAGGCAATAGCAGCTCTGATCAATAAGGACTATATTGCGATAAAGGTTGACAGGGAAGAACTTCCCCACCTTGACAAGTATTATCAGAAACTTCATCTTCTCTTGAAAAAACGCTCTGGAGGATGGCCTCTGACCGTGATACTAACTGAAACATCCAAGCCATTTTTTGTTGCAACTTATCTTCCTCCAATTTCAAAATACAGTCTGGAAGGCCTTGATACTTTTTTACCAAGAACAGCCTCAGATTATAAAAATAATCGTTTGTCTTTTATGACAAAAGCTCAGGCGATAGAGACTATGATGAAAGATACAGACAGGTCTGAACTTCAACCGGTGAAGATCGAACTTTCTATTGTACAGGATATCTATCAAGAGTTTCTAAAAGAGTTTGACGAGATCTACTATGGGTTTTCTATCCAACCGAAATTTCCTGAAAGTTCAAAGATAGGATTGCTTTTTGACCTGGATGCTTTGGGCCAAGCCGAAGCAAAGGAAATGGCACTGAACATATTGAGAGCAATGGCACTGCATGGTCTATATGATCAGGTCGAAGGCGGTTTTTTTCGCTATAGCACTGACGCAGCATGGGAAATCCCGCATTTTGAAAAGATGCTATACACAAATGCAGAACTTATTCCTCTATATGTAAAAGCTTATGAACTCACCCAGGATGAACTGTACCGTCAGATAGTCGTTGAGACGATAGCGATGATAGAGCACCGTTTTGAAGACAACGGGGTCTACATGTCTGCTTCGGATGCTGACAGCGGGCATGAGGAAGGCGGATATTTTATCTATTCTTACGAAGAGATGACCGAGGCTATGGCTATTTTGTCCAATAAGGAAAAAGAGGAACTCGATGAGACCATTGAACTGAGTATAATAGGAAACTTCGAGGGTAAGACACATATTAACTTTTACGCGGAAAATCGGCCGGAGGCGTTTGAGAAGATAAGAGAAAAGCTTTATAAGATACGTCAAAACAGGCGTTATCCTTTTATTGACGCAAAGATCAACACGGCCTGGAATGCAATGATGATAGAAGGCCTCTTTAAAGCTTCCAATGTAGATAAAAAATATCTGTTTCTGGCCCAAAAAAGAATGGAGACCCTGCTTGAGAAGATGTACATAAAAGGCCTCTTGTATCATCAAAGTCTTTCCGAAAATACTCCTGTACAAAAAGCACTTCTAGAGGACTACGCATTTTTGATCTCAGCTCTTATCGAAGGGTATCAACACAACTATAACGCTCAGTATTTATTTTTGGTACAGAAGTTAAGTGATGAGGCAATCGAAAAATTTTATGATGGTAAGTTCTGGTACCTGAATGAGAGTGAAGACTTTAGAGTGTATGCCGGCATGCAAGACAAGTATTATCAGGCACCGATGAACAAGATGCTTTCAAGCCTGTTGAAACTTGCCTCCTTAAGTGGTGAACGAAAATACCTTGACCTTGTAGAGAAGAGTTTGAAAGCAAAAAGTTCCTTATTACACGACTTCCCATCGCGCTATCCAAGTGCCATGCAGGTCTTATTACGTGCTAAAAAAGGCTATGTCATACTTAAAGCAGCCAAGCAGGGATTACTTGAAGTAAAAGACAGACCTATAGACTATCCTTTTGTCTTACGAAAGGTTTCTTCTGAGGTGAAAGGATATCTGGCCTGCGATATGGAACAATGTTTTGGAGTGGGTAGGGTATTTGAAAATGTCATTAAAAGTATTGAAAATAGATAATCCTTAGTATTTTAATACAGATTAAACAACTTGGTTTACTTGACTATAATTTTTTTTTATGATAGACTTCGCGTAATAACTTACAAAAGAAGGATCTCTATGGCGCCAGCATGTCCCATAGCATATCGTCAGATAGATGGAACGATAACGCGTATTAACTCTTTAAGTATAACCGTGATGCTTATTGCCTATCTTTTTTCATCTGAGATATTTTTTATTTACATATTGGGCGTTGATCTTATCATTCGTCTTTTTATCAATAAGAAGCTTAGCCCGATCAATCAACTGAGTAACCTGATAAAACTATTGATCCGTGCACAAACGCACAAAACGGATGCCGGAGCAAAAAGGCTGGCTGCCTATTTTGCTCTTGGATTTTCCTGGGCTCTGATCGTTTTACATACTTTCGGGCTGTTCAATATCGCAAATATCGTTGCTGTTATCTTTGTCTCTTGCAGTGTGACAGAACTGCTGTTTAACTATTGTATAGGGTGTAAGATCTACTTTATCTATAAAAAGATCACAGCATAATGGCGGGGATATCAACAAAAGGTCTATACGGACTGGCAGCGATGTATGAATTAACGCACGCATCGACACAGAGTCCGATGCAGATCAAAGAGATTGCCTCCAACGGAGAAATACCGCACAGTTACCTCGAACAACTTCTCTCGAGTCTGCGTAAAGCGGGACTGGTCAAAAGCGTACGCGGTGCTTATGGAGGTTATTTCTTAGGAAAACATCCTGAGGAGATCACCGTGTTGGAGGTCTTGGAAGTATTAGAGGGAAGTATCTGTAAGATGGAGAGCAAGACGGCTAGTCCTGTTCTTGAGATGTTTTGGCAGGATACCCATTCCAAGGTACAAGAACTCTTCAATCTTAAGCTATCTGATCTGGACCGTTATTATCAACAACTTTCATTTGAGATATAAGGATTAGTCTTAGCCAGTAGTTCTTTATCGAGAACTGACATGATGATAGACACGTCTTGCTTTGATCTCTCCTATCCAGAATACATCACCCAGCATAGCTTCTTTCATATGCCCGTCATTATCAAAGGCGATAAGAACCTCGATATTTTCATCTTTATTATCAATGGCTTTGACATGCAGCTTGTATATATTACCGGTATCATTAGAAAAACTTGCTTCTGCTTTTGTCTTTTGAAGTCCGTCTAAGAATGAAAGTGTTATGTCTTTTTTATCATTATGTGCTCCAACAGCCAAGAGATGGTGTTCTTTTTGCTGGGCATTGCAACTCTGTTTTGTATTAAGATAAGCGCTTAGAACATCATCCTCATTATAAGTCTGGAGTGTTGATTTACTTGTTGAGTTCTCTTTACTGGCTGTCTTGACAAGTTTAAAGGATAGGGGATCAAATGTTGTGCCGCTTACCCATTTATTTGTCTCTTCTGTAAGGGTGATTGTCTTGGTTTCATGATCAAAAAGATAGGTCTGTATACGCTCTTTTTGGTTTGTCTTTTTGATCTTGACAAAACTATCGGGAATGTATTTCCCTGCTTTACGCTGACCCTTGCTGATATAGGTCTCGACTCGCTCTCCTGTAAGAGTAGCTGCTGTACCTGTTGTCTTTGCTACGAGTTTCATCTCGTAATGTTTAGAATCCTCCGCTAAGATGACATCAGCATATCCGACTTTGCCAAACATGCCAACGTCCACATCATAACGGGTTGAGAAGTCAGCAGCTATGAGTGAACCAGCTAAAATAAGGGTTGTAGTAAGTAATCGCATAAAAACTCCTTTATATTAATAGTATAAGTTGTTAAAGTGTTAAAATTGTGAACAGTGATGGCGGAATGCTTTGCTATAATACGCTTATGAAATCTATTTTTAAAATCAATATAATTATTTTTGTTTTATTCTCTTTTAGTGCCTGTCAGCTTTTTGAAGACTCGCCTGAACTGCAAGAGAAAAAACAGGCTTTGGAGCTTAAAAAACTCGAAGCAGCACAAGAAAAAGAGTTGGCAGTTCTTCAGATGCAGCAGTCGTTAGCGACGATTGAAAAAGAGAAGGTTCTTGAACTTCAAAAAATGCAAAACGAGCTTAAAGAAAAAGAGTTAAATACCAACAGTGAAAAAGAATTAGAACTCATCAAGCAGAAGGTCTCTCTTCAAGAGAGCAGCAACACATTGAACTTTCAGATGTATATGTTCATCTTCTTGGCCTTTTTGCTCTCAGTTATCGCTTTTTTTGTATTTTATTTGCTCAAAAGAAAACGCGAAGATGAACTTCTTGCCTATAATGACAATCTTAAAAAGTATTTTTATATGAAAGAGAATGAGACGCGTATGAAGATAGCAGAGAAGATACTTGATACGATAGCGGAAGGCGATCTCAGTCCGGAAAATGAGAAGAAACTGATCAATGCTTTTGCATCAGAGCAGCATGATTATGATAATGATGCAGAGATAATAGAAGCTATTGAGCATGATCCTTCTGCTACGCAGAGTGGTTCGGAAGAAAAAGGAAACTAATGAAGTCAACCAAGCCAGCGCCTGCAAAGCAGACACGTTCCGTCCGCTTTGAGGATTTTGATATCGGTAATGCTGTGTTGGCAGGAGTCAAAGATGCGGGGTATGTTACGCCGACACCTATTCAAGAAGCCTCGCTTCCTTTTGCATTAAAGGGACGCGACATCTCTGCTTCGGCTAAGACAGGTACAGGGAAAACGGCAAGTTTTTTGCTGCCTATCATCCAAAGACTTATACTCAACCCTCAAGAAAAGGGATTTGAGCATCCTCGTGCCTTGGTGATCGCACCGACACGTGAACTGGCCCGCCAGATAGGAGAGAGTTTTGGCATCTATGCTTCGCATACAACACTTAAATCCCTTGTCTTGGACGGCGGTGGAAAACTGCAGACCCAAGCCAAAAAAATACAAGCTGGAGTCGATGTTATCATCGCTACACCGGGACGTTTGATTGACCTGGATAAGCTAAAACAGCTCAGCCTTAACAAGATAGAGGTCCTGGTTATTGATGAGGCAGATACGATCTTTGATATGGGCTTTATTCGCGACCTCGAAGCGATCTTGGCCTTACTCCCTGCCAAACACCAGACGATGCTTTTCTCGGCGACTTTTCCTCCTGTTGTAAAGCGTCTGAGCGAAGACCTTTTGAAAAACCCTGAGCATATCACCGTGGACCGTTTGGGAACGACAGCAGATGAGATCAAACAAGTCGTCTACTCTGTAGACAAGGATAAAAAATCTGAACTGCTATCGTACATGATAGGTGTTCAAAATTGGCAGCAGGTCCTTGTCTTTACCCGGACCAAAGTCTTGGCACAGAAGATAGAAGAAGACCTGATCCGAGACGGCCTCAGTGCAAGCTCCATACATGGTGATAAGAAACAGGGAGCACGTACAAAAGCGCTGAATGCTTTTAAAGAGGGGAAGTTCAGGGTCTTGGTCGCAACGGATATCGCTGCGCGTGGACTTGATATAGAGAACCTTCCTTATGTGGTCAATTATGACTTGCCTAAACATTCTACAGAGTACATTCATAGAGTCGGAAGAACAGGAAGAGCCGGGAGCAAAGGCTTGGCCGTTTCGTTTGTCTCGCCTAACGATGAAGGCATGCTCAAAAATATAGAACAGTTGCTGCGCAAACCTATACCACAGCGACGTATCAAGGGGTATGAACCGGATAAGCGAAGCGAAGGAAAGCAGCGGCACTTTGAGGGTAACAAAGATGAAAAGATTAGGGGTGCCTTCGGACATAAGAAGAAAAAAGCACCGGCAAAGAGCAAGAAGGTCACTAAACGCAACGGTGGCGCAGTTGCGGCAAAAAAAGCCGAGGATCAGCGCAATCAGAGTGCTTCACGTTCGAAGAAGCGTAAGTAATGGAACTGTATACCTGGCTCAATGCTATCTCAACAAGAGATCAGTTCTCTTCATTGGTAGCCTTGGTTGAAGAAGGCGTCTTGGAAGAGTTGTTTATCGCTCAGAGCCTTGATGTCGGCGTTGCGGGTACAGACTGGGCTGTAGGAAAACCACTGATCTTTAGTTTTTCAAATTCGCAAGATGTTAAGCAAACACTCGAGGAGATCTCTGCTTGTGTGAACTTGGACAGTATAGACGAAAGCTATTTTGAAGTGATCGAGGATACCTATATACTAAAATCTGTGTTTTATCCCGAGTCGGAAGCTCAAGAGGAGCAAATCATTGCTCTTCTTGTTTAATCTCTGATATACTTAGGCCATTGAAAATATTATGAGGGATATATAATTCTTAAACTACCTAAAACTATCGCTAATCTGGAAATGGATGGTATTGGCGATAATCTGCTTTATTACGACTACAGCATCAAACATCTTCTAAAGCTTGATCAAAAAGGTACAGACAAAGAGTCCCCTGAATATATGAGTTCTTACCGCTCTTTTGAAGGAGCGGTATATGAGAACTATTTGTATGAGAAACTTCTTATTTATATGAAGGAGAATCCTCAGTACGGTCAGTTTATACTCAAAGGTCCTCACGCTAAGACATCTGACTCCCTCTCAAACTCTTTATACGTCAACAACAAAGGACAGATTGTCTACAGGACCCGTTCTATAGAGATCAATGAGTTCGACGGAATGATCTACAACGAAAAAGAGATCTATTTTATAGAGATGACACTTATTAAGTCCGTGACTAACCTTAAGCGCCGTCTGCGTAAGAAAAAAGCACTCTTGGAAGTCCTTTTTCCTGACCACGAGATCAAGGCTTTGATCATCCTGTGTGAAGGTGTCAGCGGAAGCAAACAGCTGCCTGAGTACTGTACGGTCTGGATAACAAAGCCCTTTGTAGCAGAAGATATCTATGATTGGCTGAAGAACAAGCAGAGACGAAAACGTCTGCCTTTCATACGTCAAGAAGCTAAGAACCTTGTTGGTGATGAAGTGATGGATGTCTATCCGTTTAGGTATTACAATTCTTTGGGATGGATGCTGCGCCGTTTGCGTGCAAAACGCGATGCGGTGATCAATATGGGCTTTTTAAAGACAGAAGTGTGCACACGCTATATTGATCTTTTTACCAAGGTCTATTTGGGATATATGGATAAGAATGATTTTGAACAGATGTATCCTAACGTTCCCAATGTTACGCAAAAGGTTGTTGTCTCTATAGAAAAAGACCACACAGGTGCACTTCTTCTGACTTACTTTATGCAGCATTCGCGTAAGAAACTTGACAATGTCATCATAAAAAATGAAAAAGCTACAGTGGCTAAAAAAGACCCATATGGAATCTCGGTTACGGAAGTCTTTCATGTGTTGCGTATTATGGATGACTCGTACAGGCTCAGCATCAAAAATATTCGTGTGGTCGACAAGCTTTTACGTTCGCTTGACCCCTGATTTTCCCCTCTTAAAAACCTTCCAATAATATATGCCAGATCATCTCGATTTCTTTATCGTTTAAAAAGATGCTTGAGCCGCTTTTAAAAAGCTCTTTGATAGCTTGGATCTTGATAGGCAGCGCATGGATACATTCGGCATGAGCTGGTAAAAAAGCACGTATTAGAGTGACATCAGCTTTTATCTCTTGTTCGCAGAAGAAGCAGAGCATATCCTGATGAAGTCTACCTTCGAAGTCTAACAGCTTGACATAGGACTCTATGGCGATACGTTTTGGATTTTGAGTCTGCCAGATCTCGGTAGCTTCTTCAAGCAATTCGAAATAAAAAGGATCAAGTTCCTCACTGTCCTGAAGGTGTTTGTGGAACAAGCCTAAAAACTGCTGCCAGACAAAGAGACGGCTTCGATCGCGCATCCAGGAAAAGCCGATGTGGGAGACATGACGCAGGCGTGATATGTTTGCCTTCGATGAGGCTTGCGTCTCGAAGTCGATCTTGAAGCCAAGGTTGATCTGTCCGTGTCTGGCTCCATAAAAACGGTAAAGCGTATATAAGTTATGATGTGTTAGAATTGTCACTATAACATCTTCGTCACGTGCTTTGTTGACGTTGATTATATACCCTTGCAAATGCACTCGCTTTTAGCTGATCTTTGAGTGAATTTTACACTTTCTACTTGAATTTTATCCTTAATGCCTATTGACTTAAATAACTTTTAACCAAATTTTTTGTAAAATGTAGTACTCATTTTCTTAAATAGAGCAAGTTTGTTTAAAACTTGCTGAATTTAATTAAAAATTACTAATTTTAATATGAAAGGTCTTAATTTGATTGATAGATTGACTTCCTTTAAAGATAACTGCGGATTTGGTTTAGTTGCGAGCATCAACAATATTCCATCTCACGACTACTTAGAAAATGCGATTACAGCGCTGGAACGTATGATGCACCGTGGTGCGGTTGCGGCAGACGGTAAGACAGGTGACGGTTCCGGACTTCTTTTGTCTATGCCTAAAAAGTTTATGGCAAAAAAAGCCAAGGAAGCGGGGATTGATCTTCCTGAACAGTACGCTATTGCTATGGTCTTTTCTAAAGAGATAGAACACTTAGATGTCTTAGAAGGGATGTGCGAGAAAAATGATCTGAAGGTGATCTGGAAACGTACCGTTCCTGTGGATCAAGAAGCACTCGGTGAACAGGCATTGGCGTCCCTTCCTCATATGACGCAACTTTTTATCAAACCAAATTCTTTGATCTCGACAAAACGTTTTGATGCACTTTTATATCTTTCACGCAAAGAGACAGAACATGCATTAAATGATGATAAGGATTTTTATATTCCATCAATGTCATCGCGCGTCCTTTCGTACAAGGGTCTGGTCATGCCTACGACGATCAAACAGTTCTATATAGACCTACAGGACAAAGACTTTGAGATCTCTTTTTCACTTTTTCACCAGCGTTTTTCGACGAACACACTTCCTCAATGGCGTCTTGCTCAGCCATTTAGAGCTGTCGCGCACAATGGAGAGATCAATTCTGTTGAAGCCAACCGTTTTAATGTCGAGGTAAAGTCTGAATCTATCAAATCTGAAGTCTTTTCAGATGAAGAGATCAAGAGGATCCTTCCAATCTTACAAGAAGGGTCTTCGGACTCGGCATCGGCGGATAACTTTTTTGAGTTTCTTTTGGCTAACGGGACGGACTTTTTCAAAGCAGCACGCTCGATTATTCCGGCACCTTGGCAAAACGCTCCGCATATGGACGCAGAACTTCGTGCTTTTTATGAATACAATTCGACGGTTTTTGAAGCCTGGGACGGACCTGCCGCGTTCTCATTGACAGACGGCCGCTATATCGGTTGTGTCCTTGATAGAAACGGTCTGCGTCCTTCTAAATACATAATCACAAAAGACGGTATGCTGCTGATCTCAAGTGAGTATGGTGTCTTGGATATTGATGAGGACAATATCGTAGAGCGTAACCGTCTTCAGTCGGGTGAGATGATTGGACTTGACCTTAAGTACGGAAAAGTACTTAAAGACAAAGATATCAATGATTATCTCAAGGGTTCAAATCCTTATATGAAGTGGCTAAATGACAACATGATCTATCTGCAAGAGCATGTGGATGAGCAGTATGTCAAGTTCTGCGACTATAAAGAAGAAGAGTTGATAGCACGTCAGCGTTTCTATAACTATACACAAGAAGTCATCGAACAGGTCATCGAACCGATGATGAAAGATGGAAAAGAAGCGGTTGGGTCTATGGGTGACGATACGCCTATGGCAGCCTTCTCAGATAAGCAGAGAAACTTTTCCGACTTCTTTAAGCAGAAGTTCGCTCAGGTGACGAACCCGCCTATCGATTCGATCCGTGAAAAAGTCGTTATGTCTTTGAACACGGGTTTTGGTGAGATACATAACATCCTTGATGACGATTCTTCGCATGCACACCGATTAAAAGCGATCTCGCCTATCATCACGCAGGAGAAGCTGTCTGTGCTTCTTTCTTTTGGGGACGAGACAAATGCACGTTTTCAGCCATGCTATAAGAACAAGACCTTCTCAACTGCTTACAGCGGAAACCTAAAAACAGCTTTGGATGCGCTGGTCAATGATATCACTAAGTCTGTGCAAGAAGAGGGCGTACGTATCGTCGTTCTTTCGGACTATGAGTTTTCGGCTGAAAAAGCGACTATTCCGATGCTGATGGCAGTGGGACGTCTGAACCATGCATTGCTGGAAAAAGGAAGCCGTCACCTGGTCTCTATCGTCACACAAACAGCTGAAGTCTATGACTCGCATTCTGCTGCATCTATGATCGCCTTTGGTGCATCTGCTATCTTCCCATACCTGCTTTTCTCTACGGCACTTTCCCGTTTGGAACAGAGTGCAGGATTGACGATGTCATGCCATGTCGCAATGAAATCAGTGCATACTGCGCTTAACGGCGGACTGCTTAAGATCATGTCAAAGATGGGTATCTCTACGATCGCTTCGTACAGAAACTCAAGTCTGTTTGATATTCTTGGGCTTTCGTCTGAGATCTGTTCGGAGTGTTTTTCAGACGGGCAGTCTCTTATCCCGGGACTTGGCTATGCAGATATTCAAGAGCGTATCGACAAGGCACATGCAGCAGCCTTTGAAGAAGACGGATTTAGATCTATCTTTCCTCTGACTATAGGTGGTTTTTACAAGTTTTATAACGGAGGCGAGTACCATGATTTTGGTCCTGCCGTGATCCACTCGATTCATAAAGTGGTCGAGACAGGCAAAAAATCAGACTTTGAAGAACTTAAGGGCCTTATTAATAAACGCGGCCAAAAATTTATCCGTGATTTTATGGATATCAAGTCGGATAAAAAAGCTATCGATATCTCTGAAGTAGAACCAAAAGAAGAGATCTTCAAACGTCTTGCATCGGCTGCGATGTCTTTGGGCTCTATCTCTCCGGAAGCACATGAATGTATTGCTGAAGCGATGAATACGATGGGCGGTATGTCAAACTCAGGAGAGGGCGGTGAAGATTCTGCACGTTTTGGAACGATCCGAAACTCTAAGATTAAGCAAGTCGCTTCAGGACGTTTCGGGGTCACCCCTGCCTACCTAAGAAGTGCGGAAGAGATACAGATCAAGGTCGCACAAGGTGCAAAACCGGGTGAGGGCGGACAGCTTCCTGGCCATAAGGTCACGGAACTTATCGCACGACTCCGTCATACGGTTGCTGGTGTTACGCTTATATCACCTCCACCGCATCATGATATCTACTCGATCGAAGACCTTGCACAACTGATCTATGATCTTAAGCAGGTCAACCCAAATGCTACGATCACAGTCAAACTGGTATCGACAGCAGGTGTCGGGACGATTGCTGCGGGTGTTGCCAAGGCCTATGCAGATAAGATCATTATCTCAGGTGGTGACGGCGGTACAGGTGCCGCTCCATTGACATCGATCAAGTTTGCAGGTAACCCATGGGAACTTGGACTATCAGAAGCGCATAACGCACTTAAAGTCAACAACCTTCGCGGACAGGTCCATGTACAGACAGATGGCGGTTTTAAAACAGGTCTTGATGTTGTTAAGGCAGCACTTCTTGGTGCAGAGTCTTATGCCTTCGGTACGGGCGTTCTCACTATCGTCGGATGTAAGATGCTTCGTATCTGTCACGTCAATCGTTGTTCGGTTGGTATTGCAACACAAAACGAGAAACTTCGTGGTGAGCATTACAAAGGCAAGGTCGAGCATATCATAAACTACTTTACCCTTCTTGCTGAAGATGTTCGGGCTATTTTGGCGAGTATGGGATACAGATCTATGGAAGAGATCATCGGACGTTCAGATCTTCTTAAAGCAACTGATGATGAGTTTGCTAAGAAGTTTGACTTCTCAGAGGTCTTATACCATTGCGAAGGTGTAGATACTTGTCAGGTCGCTTCAAACGAACCGTTTGATCCGAATGATTTTGAAAAAGATGTCCTTAAAGAAGTAATGAACACAATCAAGCACCCTGAACAACGTGTGACGATCAAACGTGATATTTGTAATCTTAACCGTAGTTTCGGTGCGCGTGTCTCAGGTGAGATCGCTCAGTATTATGGTGATACAGGCTTGGCAAGTGATACAATCAATATCAAGCTTACAGGTACAGCAGGCCAGTCATTGGGTGCCTTCTTGATCCACGGTGTCTCTTTGTATCTGAACGGAGTAGCGAATGATTATATCGGTAAGGGAATGCTTGGCGGTAAGATCATTATCACACCTAAGAAACAGGGACCTTCATTTTCGGCAGCGGGTAATACCTGTCTGTACGGAGCAACAGGCGGTAAGCTTTTTGTCTCTGGTTCGGCAGGTGAACGTTTTGCTGTACGTAATTCGGGTGCCTTGGCTGTCGTAGAAGGGACCGGGGACAATGCCTGTGAATATATGACAGGCGGTATTGTCATCATCCTTGGTAAGACAGGGAACAACTTCGGTGCAGGTATGACAGGCGGTATAGCATTTGTCTATGATGAGAACCATGAGTTTGGAGAGCACATCAACCGCGAGCTGATCGAGATAGAACGTATCGATACGGACGAAGGTGACGAAGCACGCCACTTTCTTAAAAAACTTATCAAAGAGTATGCAGAAGAGACAGGCAGCGAAAAAGCCAAAGAGATCTTAGAGAACTTCCGTACGGATATCAGAGACTTTTGGTTGGTCCGTCCGAAAAATATGACAACACTTCCATTAAACCTAGAGAAAGGAGATTAAGATGATTGATTTTATTAATACCCCAAGAATAGACCCTGAAAAACGCCTTGTCGTTGAGCGTGTCAAAGACTTTGGCGAGATATATGAATTTTTTGCGACAAAAGAAGCTGCTGCTCAAAGTGTTCGCTGTATTCAGTGTGGTGATCCGTATTGTCTGAACAAGTGCCCTTTACATAACTATATTCCTCAATGGCTTAAGGCTATAGCTGAAAAAGATCTGGAGTTTGCTTTTAAACTTTCAAATGAGCCTTCACCTTTTCCTGAAGTCATGGGAC
>Ga0316204_10009645_pt1 | contig 12794 bp, 10 predicted proteins | sample 6monrhotite_MG_2_FD_205661 | JGI IMG/M metagenome (GOLD analysis project Ga0316204, IMG submission 205661) | Microbial mat bacterial communities from mineral coupon in-situ incubated in ocean water Damariscotta River, Maine, United States -... | ecosystem: Environmental > Aquatic > Marine >...
TAATTTCCTGTGACTCCACAGTCGATTTCGCATCTTTTTCGCCTGAATTATCTGGCGCAGATTGCGCTAACTCGCCTGAAGACTTCTTATCCCCATCTTTAACAACAGCATAATTGACAATTTTTTTATCAATCTTTATGGTCATTCAAAAACTCCTGCTAATACTGTGCGTATCGATTAATACACGCCATGTACGCTTTTAAAATTAGTTAAGCTGCTGGCAACACTCTCATTCAACTAAAACTTTCCGTAATAGCCTTCTTTCATCGCATCATACAAGTTTGCCGCGCTATGCACTTCGCCATCGTAATCAACTTCTTCGTTACCTTTTAACTCAACGGTGCTACCGTCATCCAAGGTAAAGCGATAGGTTGTATTTTCCAAATCCTGTTCTTTAACCAAAACGCCTTGAAAGGCCTCTGGATTAAAACGAAACGTGGTGCAGCCTTTTAAGCCCTGATCATGCGCATAAAGATATATATCCTTAAACTCTTCAAAAGGGAAATCAGTTGGCACATTGGCTGTTTTCGAAATACTGGAGTCAATCCACTTTTGTGCTGCCGCCTGAATATCAACATGAGCTTTTGGCGAAACATCTTCCGCCGTAATAAAATAATCCGGCAATTGATTTCGCTTGTCATCAGAATATGGCATGGCTTCTGTATTTGCCAATTGCCGATAAGCCAATAGCTCGAAGGAATACACGTTGACTTTTTCTTTGGTTTTTTTGCCTTCTCGTATCACGTTGCGTGAGTAATGGTGCGCAAAACTCGGCTCGATGCCATTACTGGCATTGTTGGCGAGGGACAGTGAAATAGTACCGGTGGGCGCAATTGAGCTATGATGCGTGAAACGCGCCCCTATATCTGATAACTCATCCACCAGATCCGGCGCTACTTCAGCAATGCGTTGCATGTAGCGACTATATTCCGCATGCAACACTTTACCCTTAATTTTGTCGCCAACGTTGTGGCCATCACGCCCCATTTCAGGTCGTTTGCGCAGCATTTCCGCCGTAACGGTAAATTCCTGTTCCATGATTGGCGCAGGCCCTTTTTCTTTGGCCAGCTCTAAACCGGCTTCCCAACCCACAACCGCCAATTCACGTGTCACGCGATCAGCGAATTCCAGCGAGTCTTTGGAGCCATATTTCATGCATAACATGGTTAGTGTGGAACCCAAGCCCAGGTAGCCCATGCCATGGCGGCGCTTTTTAAGAATCTCATCGCGCTGTCCACTCAATGGCAAACCATTTATTTCCACCACGTTATCCAGCATACGGGTGAAAATGGATACGGTTTTGCGGTAATTATCCCAGTCAAAGCGAGCACGATCGGTGAAGGGATCAAGCACGAATTTGGTTAAATTCACCGAACCTAATAAACACGAGCCGTAGGGCGGTAATGGTTGTTCGCCGCAGGGGTTCGTTGCACGAATATCTTCTTCAAACCAGTTGTTATTCATTTCGTTGACTTTATCGATTAGGATAAAGCCAGGCTCAGCAAAATCGTAGGTGGAGGACATGATGAGATCCCACAAACGGCGGGCACGTATGGTTTTATAGATTTTACACGCCACCAAACCTTCTTCGTTTGCGATGTAACCCTTCTTAATGGGCCACTCACGCCAAACCACGCTCTCAGGGTCATAGAGGTCAATGTTATCGATATCAACTTCTTTCTGGGAAAGCGGAAATGCCAGTTTCCATTGCAGGTCATCTTTAACTGCCTGAATAAACTCCTGAGTAATTAGCAACGACAGATTAAACTGGCGTAAACGCCCGTCTTCGCGTTTTGCGCGAATAAAATCCAGCACATCGGGATGGCCAACATCAAACGTGGCCATTTGCGCTCCACGGCGGCCACCAGCCGAAGAAACGGTGAAACACATTTTGTCGTAGATATCCATAAACGACAATGGACCAGAGGTATAAGCACCCGCCCCGGCGACAAAGGCGCCTCGAGGGCGCAGCGTGGAGAATTCATAACCGATGCCGCAACCAGCTTTGAGGGTTAGCCCGGCTTCATGGACTTTGTTGAGAATATCGTCCATGGAATCGGTGATAATACCGGAAACCGTACAATTGATCGTGGAGGTCGCTGGCTTGTAATCCTGCGCCCCTGCATTGGAAATAATTCGCCCGGCGGGTATTGCGCCATGGCGTAATGCCCATAAAAACTTTTCTCGCCATGTAACCCGTTTTTCGTCGGTTTCTTCTACTTCTGCTAGCGCGGTCGCTACACGCTGATAGGTATCATCAACATTTTCGTCAATAACCTGTCCATCTTTGCGCTTTAAACGGTATTTTTTATCCCAAATGTCAGCTGAGGCAGGTTGGAGTGGTATGTCTTCAACACTGGCATGCAAGGCCTCCAATGATGTAGCTGCTTTCATGGTTCGCTTATTCCTTATGGCTGTTTTTATTTTGATTTTTTATCACTTTGAATGATAAGGGTGTGGGCAAAAATACCCGCGATTACAATAACATAATAAACCAATTTGATGCTATTTCCTACCACGGGAAACACTACATGTTGTGTTCGGGTGTAAGCATAGGCCCAAGCCGTTGAGGTGTCAATAAACAAAGCTTAATTTTATGATTATTTTTTTATTGTTATTATTCAATACGTTATGATTTATATTTTGTAAGCGCCAGCAATTTATCAACAAATTACCAACAAGGACAAAAAATAACCAAACCACAACATATAGTACTACCCCTTCTCGATCGATTCTGTGCAATATCCTGGTTTTTCAATCAATTTTATTATATTGACTAAATATTAAGCTTTTATCGGATGGAGGCCTCGGGCTTGGCATTGTGGATATCTTTGTGACTAAAAGGTGGATACAGCGGTAACATTGAGGCGTTAAGCTGTCTAACCTTATTATATAACCAGGGAATATAACTACAGCACATTACCACTTTTATTTTTACCACTGTAATTACTCAGACCATAGGGAGACATAGCCTGCAGCAAGGAATGCCATTAGCTACCGACACCCCAAGCTCGATGGAGGCATTTCACGTGAAGTACATATTAAGTTTATCGGTAGCATTGTTTTTAAACAGCTACGTTGTTCCTTCCAGCCTCGCAGCTCCCTGGGAGGCACCAATAGCACTGGATGGCGCCACATCAATTACTGCGGACGAAACCATGGACCTTATAAATCAAATGGACGAACTGGTGCTGATCGATACGCGCCAAATCACTCAGTTTAAAGAAGGGACTATCAAAGGCTCCATTTCACTACCTAACACCCGCACATCTCCCGGCGCTTTGGCCAATATTGTGCCGGATAAATTTACGCCCGTAATGTTTTATTGTGATAGCCCCAGGTGCAGTGAAAGCATGAAGTCAATTAAAAAAGCCGTTAGTTACGGTTATGCGAACATTTTCTGGCTCCGCGGTGGCGTTAATGAATGGATCGAAAAAGGTTATCCGGTCGTTAGTCAATAACATTAGCCGCCATACACAATCCTCAGCCTGACCTGGGCACACTACTTTCAGCGTGCATTCCCCCCGAGCGCTTGAGCTGACTATAAAATACCCGTTACAACCAAATGCCGATCACTGACGGCTTTTACCTGTAATTGCCCCAACCCCGCGAACTGCAGCTGAGCAACTACCTCGGTAACCGTGTAAGCGGCAAGTAATGAGGCATAAAAATCGTGCTGCAATACCGCCGGCTCATCAGCTGCATACTGCGTTACCGTGTGTTTTGCCGCTTGCAGCGATGGCGGACGCATCAAGTCCATGATAAAAACCCGCGTACCGCTTGCACCATATTGCCGGATGGCGTCCCATAATACAGCAGGGGCTTTCAAATGATGTAACAAACTATTGCTGATAATGGCGGCGTAATGGCGCTTAGGTAGTTTTACGGTGGGAAGATACCCCAGCATTAGCCTGATACGATCAACCAGCATCGCTGCTTTAACCGCCTGCTCGGCAAAATGCAACATGGCCTGCGCGCCATCCACCCCCAGTACCTGGCACCGGGCGTATTGACGGGCAAAACGAATACTGATATCCGCTGCGCCACACCCCAAATCCAGCACATTTCCTTCTACGTCATCACCCGAAAACCGTTGCCGGAATAATGCGAGAAAGTTTTCATGGGGTTCACTAAAATCAGCCTGCGCATAGGCTTTAGCCTGCTCCAGGCCATTCATTAATTCCGGCTCAGGCTTGCGTTTCACACAAGGCCACGGTACTTGGCAATATTAACAAGCAACATCAATCACCAGGCAAGGTCGTTTCACCCCGCATGAGGTCATCAAGGGTTTCACGCTGGCGTATGACAAAATAGTGATCGCCATCCACCATCACTTCGGCACAGCGTGGCCGGGTATTGTAATTAGAACTCATGACAAACCCATAAGCACCCGCTGAGCGTATTGCCAGTAGATCACCGGTCTCAATGGTCAACTCGCGATTTTTACCAAGAAAGTCACCTGTTTCGCAGATTGGCCCGACGATGTCGTACTGCACCGCTCGCCCCGTAGTGCGTGGCTCCACTGCAACAATATCCTGCCACGCCTGGTACAATGCTGGACGAATCAAATCATTCATGGCCGCGTCAATAATGGCGAAATTCTTGTGCGCACCGGGCTTCAGGTAATTTACCTTCGTTAATAAAATACCGGCATTACCCGCAATGGCCCGCCCTGGCTCTAATATGATTTTTAACCCCTGGCCGCGCAGCGCTGCTAATATCGCCTGGGCATAGTCGCCGGGACTGGGGGGCTTTTCATTTTGATAAGTTATACCCAGCCCCCCCCCTACATCAATATGGCGCAATGTAATTCCATTGGATCGCAACTCATCAATTAAAATGAGCACTCGCTGTAAAGAATCCACAAAGGGCGTAATGTCCGACAACTGCGAACCGATGTGGCAATCCACCCCCACGATATCGAGGTGATCGAGGCTATCGGCGTATTGATAAACCGCCAACGCTTCTGCAATGTCGATACCGAACTTATTTTCCTTTAATCCTGTGGATATATAAGGGTGGGTCTTGGCATCAACATCAGGGTTAACACGAATGGATACCGGCGCAACTTTTCCCAATTGCGCCGCGGTCTGGTTTAACAGCGCCAGCTCCTGCTTTGACTCAACATTAAAACAATGAATACCAACATCCAATGCGCGCTGCATTTCCTGTGCTGTTTTACCCACGCCGGAAAAAACGATTTTATCCGGACTGCCACCCGCCTTTAATACCCGCTCCAACTCACCGCCAGAGACAATATCAAAACCAGAGCCCAAGCGGGCAAGCACATTTAGTACGCCTAATGATGAATTGGCTTTGACCGCATAGCAGACCAGATGATCCAACTCCTGGAACACGTCATCAAAAGCTCGCCAATGGCGCTCTAATGTCGCTCTCGAATAGATGTAGCACGGGGTGCCAATATCCCGGGCAATTTGCCGTACATCCACACCTTCGGTAAATAAAACACCGTTTTTATAATTAAAATAATCCATTTTTCTATAATCAATTAATGTTGGGGTTTAGCAATAGCAAGACACAAGTTTGAAGCGTTAATAAGATCAGTCGCAGCAAACACATTTTACCTGTACTACTATTAAAACCATATATTTAAGACAATATAAAAAATTTGTGAAAAAACCGTTATCGAAAAACATTCCTTAAAAACCATGCGGCACCTGAGCTTCATTAAAAGCATTCACTTAAAAATATTCACAAAACATCACGGGTGATCCGGCTGCTTGGCTTTCTTTTCATCGGCTTGTGCATCAATTTGAACACGACCTTGAATATCTCCCCGGTCATTTCCTTGTGCATCAGGAATCACAAGCGCACCCTTTTGACCGCAGGCACTAAGCGCCACACTCAACCCAATCCAGATGGTGAATAATAGCGACGACAATAATGACTTGGACATGGCCATTGTCACCCTGCTACTTATCCGATGCATATATTTCATGCCGCTATTGTAACAGTAACAAAGGTAACAGCAACTAAGGAACGCCGACATTCTTAACGCACAATTCAGCACGGGGATTATGTAATCCAGAGTAGTGTATGGCAAGCTTACCGGCACCAGATTAGACTGACCCCACACAAAAAACCTTAGCCACAATAACGTTTTTATCGTAAGTATTTGGCAATCGCTATTTTTTATCGATCTGAAGCAAGCCTTTGTTACCGCAAGCATTTACCGCTATAATGCCCACCATGCTTGACTACGAACAAATACAAACCGGCGATAACCCCAAATACTGCGTTATCTGGTTACATGGCCTTGGGGCGGATGGCAATGATTTTCTCCCTATTGTCCCTCAATTACGCCTGGAGCAGGCTATCCGCTTCATCTTCCCTCACGCGCCCATGCAGGCAGTCAGCATCAATAATGGCCATGTCATGCGGGCCTGGTATGACATTGTGGCGCCTGATTTACTGGCACGGCAGGATACTTCGGGAATTCAGCAATCGCAACGCTCTATACTTGAGCTGATACAACAACAGCGGGATGACGGCTTTGCGACTGAAGAGATCATCCTGGCAGGTTTTTCACAGGGTGGGGCTATTGCACTGCACACCGGGTTACGATACACACCAGCACTCGGTGGTATTATTGCCTTATCGACGTATTTACCATTGGCGGATCAGTTAGACGCCGAGACGGGCGACCACAATAAAAATCTACCCGTATTGATGGCCCACGGTATCCACGATCCCATTGTTCCTATTGCAGCGGGGATTCGTTCCCGGCAACAATTGATTTCATTGGGTTATTCTGTTGAGTGGCAGGAATATCCGATGCAGCACAGTGTCTGCAACGATGAAATTGATCACATCAGTGACTGGCTGAACAAGTTAGGGCATTGACTCATACATTAATTCGCTCATCCATTAGCTCACTCAGGCGGTCCTTGCTTACAGCTTCTTCAGCTCATTATTAAGCTTTTCTTCAATGCGTTTTTTGTAATTCAAATAGTCAATGATTTGCACGTTGCTTGCCACCCGATCTCGCAACAATGCTGGCGCCAAATCCAGGTCTGTTATATAAATGGGGTATTTAATCCCACTGGCGCGCTTACTTAATACATAGGCAGCAACTTCGTGAAACAAGTTGTTACCATAATCAAATGACGAAAACTCCTTATCTTCACAATAAGCGGTAAACACCGTTTTCTGGTCCACCACGTTGCCAATTACCTGCACGTGGAAATAGCTGCGCTTGAGACGGTCCTGATTAATCATCTTTCTTTCAAAACGGCATTTTTGCCCAATTATTTTGGTGACGCGGCAAAATGCAATGTCTTCGTCCATCACAGGGAAGGCGCCGTCATCGGCAACCAGGCGCTGACGGCTCAAAACCGAATCAAAAAACAGCATATACTGATTAATCAGCGCATGATCATCATGAAAAGGTAATCGTTGATGGAATAATGCCCCCTGCTCATCCAGCACAAATATATTGGCATATTCACCAACTTTTTCATAAAAAACCTGAATTTTTCCCCGCTTATTCTTTGGAAACACCGCTGGCAATATGGTTTTGCCTAACGCATATTTATCCGCCTTTATAACGCTAAACTCACTTTGCGGCTCAGAAAGCCTGACATAGAGCTCTTTCTCTGTGGTTGCTTTTACATAGGCAAAAGCATCCTTTTCCAAATATAAAACATAAAAGGCCTGCTGCACTTCAACGATGTAACGCAATGCGTTTGGCTTTCCCTTTCGAAAAAACGTTAGCATTAAGTCGTTAAATAATTCTTCTATGCGTCGCGCAATGGAAATGCTGTGAGTCGAGGAGAAACTATAGGCGGAAAATTTATACTTTTTCCCGACAGCGACAGAATTCACATTCCAACGCAAAAACTGGCAAATACAATCCAACAGCCCATCGAGCCCTGAATAACGATAGGTAAGAATTTCCTGCCAGCTGGTGACAATAATCAGATCAAATGACAAGGCAAGATTAAATGAAAACCCGCTGTAATTGAGCACGTCCGTCTTATCGCTGACAATATCGGTACCACGTCGTGTATGAGAGGGAAGCGGGTCCAGACCAACATTGGTAAACACACAGGCCCCCATAATAGCCGGTGGTTTCTCAAAATCGTCAGTATTGGTTGGAGGTGATTTCCCACCGGGGAACTCCTGCTCCAACACATTCATAATCGCCTTGACTTCCTTTACGGTTAGAATGCCATTACTTACATCCAGAGTTACGATAGTACCTGGATTAATCAGCCGATTGAAATGACACCAGCTTAATAGTTCCGCGGCACTGCGGCCGCGCTTGATACTACTCAGTATCATCTCTTTGGTTTTTAGATGGGGCTTTTCATTAAGCAGGGACCAGGACTCTTCCCCTTCCCTGGTCATGGATTGCTGGATGGTAAGCTTTCGCTCAACCACATTGGTTGAAACACCGCGATTAACCAGCTCGATTTTTCCGGCCTTGCGCTCAAAGGCCGCATATAGCTTTCTACCCAGTATATTCAGATCTTTTTGACTAATACGGGATAAACTAACGTTATTGCGGGCAAAGTTCGACAGGAACAAATAACTATGGGTTAAATCATCAACCAGTATTTTTCGCTCCTGGAGTACACGATGTATCTTCCAGTCATCACGCTTATCCAGCTCAGCAATTTGTTCGTCGCCCCAGCCCCACTGTGCCGTAATCTCTCGCAAGCGTTGCAGCTGCCAATACTCTTCCTTTGGCGAATGCGCGCTTAATGGGATATTAATTTTAAAATAAAAACAGCGACGCACCAATTCCAATCGTTCAGGTTCGTTGCGCTCGTTCAGGTAATTTTCGATGCGTTTTATAAGTATGGTATAAGGGTCCAGCGTATCCAGGTCTGTCTGCCCGTCATAAACCATTTTTTTGAATTGTAAACTCAATAACTCGCTGTTGGGATAACTGCTCGCATACGTTTCCATGAGCAATATTTTAAGCACCGATTTGTAGGGCGAATCAATTCCTTTGTACACCTGCCAAAGTGCCGCGCCGAAAAATTCCTCTGCAGGCACATGCGATAAGCCACCGAAGTCAATGACTTCATTTTGGGAAATAAATCGATTGTGGAGTAACTTGTGTACCAGCTCATTGTAGTTCTGCTCTTCATCCGGCGGCACCAGCCACCAAATGGGGAAACGGCCGGATACCAGTATACTGGTGCGGTAAAACTCCTCTAACAGCAGGTGATGTTGGGTACTGCCACTGCTTTCGCTGCTCAGTTCATGCACTTCTCCTTTACTGAACTTATCGGCATCCATGGGAAAAAAATGCACTTCCAACCCAATTGTCTCTGCCCAACGTTCAATACCAAGACATTTGGCCCTTAGCTCTGCAAGCTGATTTTGGCTCAGCTCCGGGTTGTAACAAATCCAAATATCAAAGTCGCTTTTCTCGGACTGAGCAATCGTACCCACGCTGCCCATGATAAAGATGGAATGCACATCGTAGCTACGTAAGGCCCGGCGACGATACGTAAAACTTTTCGCCAGCTTTTTGGCTGCATCCAGACTTTTTTTGCCGGGCACATAAAGCGGAATGCCGGCGGGTGTATCCTTTGAGATATATCCCGGCAACATGGCATGATTGATATGGAAGAACAGCGGTAATAACTCAAGAAAATTACGTTGCCGCCACTTAAGCGTATTTTGCGCGCGTTTAAGCCTTTCTCGATTGATGGCAAGAAAGCGTTTTTTAATGGTTTTTAAGTCCGGCTTTCTTTCATTATCATTTTTAAACGACGTTGCTAACATAGGGCATTGATCAACCAACATTATTAAATGACGATTTTCGAACGGGGATAACCACACAGGCACTTATCCTCACGCTATCTATGGTAAAGTTTCGGCCTACTCCTGCATTTATTGAGTTTTAGCGCTAAAATTATTGCCCAGCTGTTAACTTATTCTTTCTATGGTCAAGCGCGTGTAGCCCATCACATGCCGGTACCATTGGCTGGCTGCGGAACAATGTCGTGCTGTTTGTTTTGCGCTTAAGTCAACATAATTGTTGCCGAAAATAATAGTAACGGGTGCATTACCCCGAAAATATTGTTTATTAAATAGGCGCTTGTAATTGTATTAGCGCAATTTTCAAGCCATGCGAGAGATAGTGGTGCGGGTTATGATGGAAAATGAGCCTGTAACTATGACAAATTTCTCCTATTATTACCTAAAGATTGAATAAAAATAATTATTAGAAAAACATTGGCTTACGCTGTAATTTTTATTGCACCTCCGTTAAAAGTCAATATATTGACAAAGTTGCGCCAAGACGGACCGACACTCGCCTTACTTTGCTGGAGTTGACACACATGATATCTACGGACAAAACACTTTCACTGGAACTCGCCATCGGCTTATTACAGCATGTGCCTGCGGGCATCGTCATTTCTGATAATAATGACATGATTACCTGGTGCAATAACACGCTTGCCCTTTATGTTAATGAAAAAGCGGAAGTCCTTATCAATACGCCGTTGAGCGCATTAAAATCCAGCAAGTTACGGCCAATTTCTGAACAATCCGATACCATATTACTGCCAGGCGGCCAAAATATGCCAGACAGATGGCTCAAACATCAGATTATTACTTTAGACAATGCAGGAGCTGAACATTATTCAGCCACGTTTTACACCGATATCACTGACCTATCGACGTTACTCGCGGAGCAGGAAAAGCTCACTGAACAGCTGAATCAATTATCCACCGTTGACCAGGAAAGCGGCCTGTTAAATCACCGCGCGATGCTGCAAAATTTGGAGCCATTGATATCGCGCAGCCGTCGCTATGACAATCAATTGTCCCTCATTACCATGGAATTAATGAACCTGGACCCAATTATCGACGAGTTTGGGCCAGAAGCAGCCACCCAGGCCATTGTGAGCGTTAGTCGACTGTTAAAAGACCAAATGCGCTGGGCCGACATTGTTAGCCGCGTGGAATATAACCGCTTTGTTTTCGTACTACCGGAAACGGACAAATCCGCCGCGCTACATTTGGCAAATAAAATATCAACTCAAATTAACGAATTGCCGGTTAAACTCAGTGAAAACGAAATCCTTCATCTGGATGCCAATTTTGGCATTTCTGCCTGGGAAAAAGGCAATGATGTTGTGCTATTGCTGCGCAGAGCTACACAAGCGCTTGAAGCAGCAAAAAATAAAGGTGCGAATGCAATTGAAGCAGGGTAGCGGGCATTTTCCTGCAACAACATTGTCTCATGTAGCGTACTAAACACGACCATCCCCTAAATTCGTTACCGCAAGCTATCGAACGCCAGGGAAATACCAATGGTTTTGCCCGATGCAATAAGAATCACTCAAAAAGCAGCAATATTCACGGCAACTGTGAGTATTCCTGAGATCGGCCTTGGAATTAACTGACACACTGCCGCCCTTTTATCGATAGTTGGGGCTGTACGTATCAACCCTGACCAACCTGAACAGCATTAAAACTCGACCTCGGTCACGCAGTGGGGCAAAATAAGCGATACATTCAAGGTAAATGGCAGAAATGGCAAGGGATGCGCAACGACGGATGCTTAAATTGGTATTGAATGCGCTATCCTGGCAGTATGGGCCCAGGAGTTTGGATATTATGTACAACAGTAGAACATTGAATTACGTCGCAGCCCGCCCGATTAAACGGGGGAAAAAAGCATCTGTTTTTTTCATCTTATTAGCCCTGTTTTGCACCTCGCTTCAAATCAGCGCATGGGCTGATGGCAATACAGCCACTCTGATACCCACCAAAGGACCAAGCCTTGCGCCTAAAAAAGGTCGTTTTCTGGTAGCAACGGATAATTTGGCGAAAACCAGCTTCAAAGAAACCGTTATTCTGATGACTCATTTCAGCAAACGGGGAGCAACCGGCATAGCCATTAACCGACCTGCACATATCCCGCTTGACGAGGCTTTTCCCGGCGTAGAATCGATCCAGGGCCATCGGGAAACCCTGTTTTTAGGTGGGCCCGTAAAAACCGATACAATCTTCGTATTAATGAAAACCCAGCGGCCCCACAATTACATGCAACAAATCACTAATGGTATCTATTTTGCGGCTGGATTAGGCGCCATATCACATGGGCTGCCCAAATTAAACAAAGATGAATCGGTGCGCGCCTATGCCGGTTATGCCGGTTGGACTGCAGGGCAGCTACAGGTGGAAATCAAGCGTGGCGACTGGTTGATTGTGGAAGCAAACCCACTCATTGTATTCGAAGATAATACCGACTCACTCTGGAGCCGCCTGCATCAAACCTGGTCGGGTAATTGGATATAGTAAACACAGCAAACCTTTACGGACACCCCGTTACTTATCGATCCTTACCTCATGGACCACCTTATGGACCAGGCAAATAATTGCATTCCGTTATGCCAGACCACTGACTTTTCCCCGGAAGAGGTCCGAGAATTCACCATCGAAATAAATAACAAAATCACTGACATATTCGTAATCCATAAACATAACCAGTTTCACGCTTATATTAACCAATGCCCACATACAGGTGTAACCCTTAACTGGCAACCCAATCAGTTTTTTGATATTGAAAATAAATTCATACAATGCGCCACGCATGGTGCACTTTTTCGTGTCAATGATGGGCACTGTGTACGAGGCCCCTGCGTGGGAAAAAACCTGTTCGCATTGGAATTAATGGTCAAAGATCATCAGCTGCTGTTACAAATAGCACCCGGCCTATAATACAACCACCACACAACCATAGCACAACAACGCCATCGCCTCTGATTCCATATGAACCTTAAATTAATCTTCGCTATACT
>Ga0316204_10009647_pt1 | contig 12792 bp, 5 predicted proteins | sample 6monrhotite_MG_2_FD_205661 | JGI IMG/M metagenome (GOLD analysis project Ga0316204, IMG submission 205661) | Microbial mat bacterial communities from mineral coupon in-situ incubated in ocean water Damariscotta River, Maine, United States -... | ecosystem: Environmental > Aquatic > Marine >...
CATGGCTCAAATGACGAGAACCAAGTTGACCAATGTTTGGTCTGGTTTTCAAAGTCGGAGACGAGAAAAGTGGAAAGAGCCGAAAAGCAGGATCTGGTTGCATCCATGCATGATGTTTTCTCTGCAGCTGCTTCAGTTGTTGTCGTACATTACGATGGCCTGAATGTTGCCGAGATCACAGCACTACGTGCGAACATGCGTGAAGTGGGTGCTTCACTTAAAGTAACGAAGAACCGGCTAACTCGTCTTGCGCTTAAAGGAACTGATTACGAAGGCATTGCGGACCTGTTTACAGGCCCAACGGCTATCGGCTTTGCTGATGACCCGGTTTCCGCACCTAAAGCCCTCGCCAAATTTGCTAAGGACAACGAAACGCTTCGTATCCTTGGTGGCGGCATGGGCGCTACGGTGTTGGACCAAGCGGGTATCAAGGCACTGGCTGATCTGCCATCACTCGACGAACTTCGCGGCAAACTTGTGGGTCTCCTACAAGCTCCTGCCCAGAAGATTGTTGGTGTTACGCAAGCGCCTGCCGGGCAACTCGCCCGCGTATTCGGAGCCTACGGCGACAAAGACGCAGCTTAGTTTTTAAGACAAGTATCCCGGGCAGCCTGCCCAACTACAGGGCTGCCTCTTAAATAATGCATAGACATGTGGTTCCTGTAGTGGAGCCGAATTATTGGAGTGAATTAAAATGGCTGATCTATCAAAGCTAGTTGACGACCTTTCAGCTCTTACAGTTATGGAAGCTGCTGAGCTTTCCAAGATGCTGGAAGAAAAATGGGGCGTATCTGCCGCTGCACCTGTTGCTGTAGCTGCTGCCGCTGGCGGCGCTGCTGCTGACGCGGGCGAAGCTCAAACTGAATTTGATGTTATTCTCGCTGATTTCGGCGAAAAGAAAATCAATGTGATTAAAGAAGTACGCGGCATCACTGGTCTGGGTCTTAAAGAAGCTAAAGAGCTTGTCGAAGGCGCACCAAAAGCAGTTAAAGAAGGCGTTGAGAAAGCTGAAGCTGAAGAGCTTAAAGCTAAGCTTGAGGCTGTTGGCGCTAAGGTTGAGATCAAGTAATCTTGGCTGTCTAAATTCCTTAAGGTCGGACGCGATTTTCGCTTCCGGCCTTTCGGCGTCCTTATAGTAGGGACAGTGTCTCATGAGTTGGAGACTTGAAATAATCCACTCAGAACTGAGGTAAGGGCGTAAGCCACCTCAGGGTAAAAAACAGTTTTTCAGGAGTTGAGGGTAGATTTCCCCCTGATCTCCGCTTGGCAGCCAAACCTTGCAATACCAGCAGCAAGGCGACGGCACAAAAAAAGGACGAGGCAAAGCATGGCGACTTCATTCACCGGTCGTAAGCGTGTTCGTAAAGATTTCGGCACCATCTCCGAAGTAACGAAAATGCCCAATCTCATTGAGGTTCAACGGCGGTCCTATGACCAGTTTTTCCGCGCGGGTTCAAGCGAGGAAGAGCGTCTGGCATCCGGACTAGAGCGAGTTTTAAAATCAGTTTTCCCAATTCAGGATTTCGCAAATACTGCGTCGCTTGAATATGTGAAATATGAACTCGAAGCACCAAAATTCGACGTTGAAGAGTGCCAGCAGCGCGACATAACATATGCAGCGCCGCTCAGAGCAACTCTCCGTTTGATCGTTTTCGAGGTTGATCCCGAAACCGAAGCGCGTTCTGTTCTGGATATTAAAGAACAGGATGTTTACATGGGCGACCTGCCACTGATGACCCCAAGCGGGACATTCGTGGTGAATGGTACCGAACGTGTTATCGTTTCGCAGATGCACCGCTCACCCGGTGTGTTCTTTGATCATGACCGCGGAAAAACCCACAGTTCTGGCAAGTTTTTGTTTGCCGCGCGGGTAATTCCCTACCGTGGTTCTTGGCTCGACCTAGAGTTCGACCCCAAAGACATTGTCAATGTTCGCATCGACCGTCGCCGCAAATTACCGGCAACGACGCTAATGTATGCGCTTGGCATGACGGCAGAAGACATTCTTGCCTATTTCTACGACACAGCCAGCATTAAGCGCGGCGACGGCGGATGGCGCATGCCATTCAAAGGCGAAGCATGGCGTGGTCGCAAGGCTACCTTCGATCTGGTGAATGCAGATTCTGGTGAGGTTGTTGTTGCAGAAGGCAAAAAAATCACCCCGCGTCTTGCGAAGAAGCTGGAAAAAGACGGCGTTGAAACGATCCTCGTTCCTGACGAGATGATCCTTGGCAAATTTGTTTCCAAAGATCTGATCAACGAAAAAACTGGTGCGATCTATGCTGAAGCTGGCGATGAGCTGACCGAAGAAAATATTGAAGCTCTTATCGGTGCTGGTTTCAAAGAAATAGAGATCCTGGATATCGACGATATCAATGTTGGCGCTTACATTCGCAATACACTTGCTGTTGATAAAGTGGAATGTAGTGACGGCGCGCTAGCCGAAATTTACAAGGTAATGCGCCCAGGTGAGCCACCTACCAAGGAAACTGCGGAAGCGCTGTTTTATGGTTTGTTCTTTGACCCTGAGCGTTATGACCTGTCGGACGTTGGCCGTGTTAAAATGAACATGCGCCTTGAGCTTGACTGCGACGATAGCGTTGGCACTTTGCGCCGCGAAGACATTCTTTCCACTATGCGTACGCTGGTTGAACTGAAAGACGGCAAAGGCGAGATCGACGATATTGATCACCTTGGTAACCGCCGTGTACGTTCAGTAGGCGAGCTGATGGAAAATCAGTACCGCATTGGTCTCTTGCGCATGGAGCGCGCGATCCGCGAACGTATGTCATCTGTAGATATTGATACGGTGATGCCGCATGACCTTATTAACGCCAAGCCTGTTGTGGCAAGCGTTCGTGAGTTCTTCGGTTCGTCGCAGCTATCGCAGTTTATGGACCAAACCAACCCGCTTTCAGAAATTACGCACAAGCGCCGTATGTCAGCGCTTGGCCCTGGCGGTTTGACGCGTGAGCGTGCTGGTTTTGAAGTTCGTGATGTGCATCCAACGCACTATGGTCGTATTTGTCCGATTGAGACACCTGAGGGACCAAATATTGGTCTTATCAACTCTTTGGCAACATATGCGCGCGTGAACAAATACGGCTTTATTGAAAGCCCATACCGCAAAGTAGCTGACGGCAAGGTTTCAGACGAAGTTGTGTATCTTTCTGCGATGGAAGAAGGCCGCTTCAAGGTTGCGCAAGCAACTGCTGAATTGAATGCCGACAATACTTTTGCAAACGATCTGGTTTCCTGCCGTCAGGCGGGTGAATATTTGATGTCTACGTCAAATACCATTGACCTGATGGACGTTTCGCCAAAGCAGTTAGTATCTGTGGCCGCGTCGCTGATCCCGTTCCTTGAGAACGATGATGCGAACCGCGCGCTTATGGGATCAAACATGCAACGTCAGGCCGTGCCTCTTGTACGCGCTGAAGCGCCGTTTGTTGGTACTGGTATGGAGAAAATCGTAGCCAGCGATAGTGGTGCTGCAATTGCCGCCCGCCGTACTGGTACGGTTGAACAGGTTGATGCCACCCGTATTGTGATCCGCGCTACGGAAGACGTTGATCCGGGTAAATCCGGCGTAGATATCTACACGCTTCAAAAGTTCCAGCGTTCGAACCAAAACACCTGTATTAACCAGCGTCCGCTGGTGAAGGTGGGTGATTTGATCCATAAAGGCGACATCATTTGTGATGGCCCAAGTACGGAACTTGGCGAGCTAGCGCTTGGCCGGAACGCTCTTGTGGCCTTCATGCCGTGGAACGGGTATAACTTCGAGGATAGTATTCTGATTTCCGAGCGTATCGTGAAAGAAGATGTATTCACTTCGATCCATATCGAAGAATTCGAAGTGATGGCTCGCGATACAAAGCTTGGCCCTGAAGAAATTACACGGGATATTCCAAACGTCGGCGAAGAAGGGCTGAAGAGCCTTGACGAAGCCGGTATCGTTTATGTGGGCGCAGAAGTGCATCCTGGCGATATTCTCGTTGGTAAGATCACACCAAAGGGTGAGAGCCCAATGACACCGGAAGAAAAGCTTCTGCGTGCCATCTTTGGTGAAAAAGCTTCAGACGTTCGTGATACATCCATGCGCTTGTCGCCGGGTGTTGCGGGTACGGTTGTTGAGGTACGTGTCTTTAACCGCCACGGTGTGGACAAAGACGAGCGTGCACTAACAATCGAACGCGACGAGATCGAACGCCTCACGAAAGACCGTGAAGACGAGCGTTCTATCCTTGAGCGCAACATCTATGGTCGCTTGAGCCCACTGCTTGTTGGCAAAACCGTTACTGCCGGCAATATGGAAATGAAAAAAGGTACCAAGATTACGGAAGAAGGCCTTGATGGCTTGCGCCGTATTCAGTGGTGGGACCTTGCTGTGGACGATGACGGCGCAATGGCCGACATTGAAGCGCTTAGGAAGCAGTTCGATGAGAACCGCAACCAGTTGCAAAGCCGTTTCGACGAAAAAATCGAAAAGCTGCAACGCGGTGATGATCTTGCGCCCGGCGTTTTGAAGATGGTCAAAGTATTTGTTGCTGTGAAGCGTAAGCTTCAGCCTGGTGACAAGATGGCTGGCCGTCACGGCAACAAAGGTGTGATTTCTCGCATTATGCCGCAGGAAGATATGCCGCACCTTGACGACGGAACACCGGTTGATGTGGTACTAAACCCGCTTGGTGTGCCTTCGCGTATGAACGTGGGTCAGATCCTTGAAACCCACCTTGGCTGGGCATCGCGTGGCCTTGGTCGTCAGATTGACGGCATGCTTGAAGATTATCGCCACGGTCAGGGCAAGGTTGATGACTTCCGCGCTAAATTCAAAGACGTTTACGGCGAGGCTCAATATGAGACTGACGTAGCCTATTTGGATGACGCACAGGTTCTTGAACTTGCGGGCAACCTTACCAGCGGTGTTCCTATGGGTACTCCGGTGTTTAACGGTGCCGTGGAAGCTGACATTGTAACCATGCTGGAGCAGGCCGGGCTTGATAGCTCAGGTCAGGTTGACCTTTTTGATGGCCGTACCGGTGACAAGTTCGACCGTAAGGTAACCGTTGGTTACATTTACATGCTCAAGCTGCACCACTTGGTGGACGATAAAATCCACGCTCGCTCTATTGGCCCATACAGTCTTGTTACCCAGCAGCCGCTTGGTGGTAAAGCCCAGTTTGGTGGCCAGCGCTTTGGTGAGATGGAAGTGTGGGCACTGCAAGCATACGGTGCTGCATACACACTTCAGGAAATGCTGACAGTGAAATCGGATGACGTACAGGGCCGTACCAAGGTCTATGAAGCAATCGTTCGCGGTGATGATTCGTTTGAGGCCGGTATTCCGGAATCCTTTAACGTGCTTATCAAAGAGATGCGCTCGCTTTGTCTGAATGTTCAGCTGATTACAGGCACAGACGACTAGAGCAGGACCTTAAAGTTTGGTTGGGGCTAAGGCCCCGCCAAACATTGATTGGCGGCCAGCCAGTGGATAACCACAAGGCTGGTAAGTAATTTTGGAAGGCGATTGCAGCCCCTTTTGTAAGAGCTGCAGCAGAAATAAGAGAAGCCGGACATGAACCAAGATGTGATGAAATACTTTAATCCGAACCAGAAGCCTGAGACATTTGATCAGATTCAAATCTCAATTGCGTCGCCCGAGCGTATTCGCTCGTGGTCTTTTGGCGAGATTAAAAAACCCGAGACAATCAATTACCGTACGTTCAAGCCTGAAAAAGACGGCCTTTTCTGTGCCCGTATTTTTGGCCCGGTAAAAGATTACGAATGTCTGTGTGGCAAATACAAGCGCATGAAGTATCGCGGTATTATCTGCGAAAAATGCGGTGTTGAAGTTACGCTTTCTAAAGTTCGGCGCGAGCGCATGGGCCATATCGACCTTGCTGCTCCCGTTGCGCACATCTGGTTCCTGAAATCGCTCCCTAGCCGCATCGGCCTTTTGCTGGACATGATGCTGAAGGACCTGGAGCGCGTTCTTTATTTCGAATATTATGTAGTGATTGAGCCCGGACTCACACCGTTGAAGCAGTTTCAACTGCTTTCAGAGGACGATTATTACCGGGCACAGGATGAATACGGCGACGACAGCTTCACAGCTGGAATTGGTGCCGAGGCTATTCGCAAACTTCTTGAGACACTTGATCTTGAGAGCGAGCGCGAAAAGCTTCTGAAAGAACTAGCCGAAACCAAATCAGAGCTGAAGCCGAAGAAAATCATCAAGCGCCTCAAAGTAGTTGAAAGCTTTATCGAAAGTGGCAACCGCCCTGAGTGGATGATCCTGGAAGTTGTTCCTGTGATCCCGCCAGAATTGCGCCCGCTTGTGCCGCTGGATGGTGGCCGTTTCGCAACTTCTGATCTTAATGATCTGTATCGCCGGGTTATCAACCGGAACAATCGCTTGAAGCGCCTTATCGAGCTGCGCGCGCCGGATATTATTATCCGGAACGAGAAGCGCATGCTTCAGGAAAGCGTTGACGCCCTGTTTGATAACGGTCGCCGTGGCCGTACCATCACTGGTGCGAACAAGCGTCCTCTGAAGTCTCTCAGCGATATGCTGAAAGGTAAGCAGGGTCGTTTCCGTCAGAACTTGCTTGGTAAGCGTGTTGATTATTCTGGCCGTTCTGTGATCGTGGTTGGTCCTGAACTTAAGCTGCATCAGTGTGGTTTGCCGAAGAAGATGGCGCTTGAGCTATTTAAGCCGTTCATCTATTCGCGTCTTGACCGCCAAGGCATTGCGACAACGATTAAAGCTGCGAAAAAGCTGGTTGAAAAAGAGCGCCGCGAAGTTTGGGATATTCTCGATGAGGTTATCCGCGAGCATCCTGTGATGCTGAACCGCGCGCCTACACTTCACCGCCTCGGCATTCAGGCGTTTGAGCCTGTGCTTGTGGAAGGTAAAGCTATTCAGCTGCACCCGCTTGTTTGTGCGGCCTTTAACGCCGACTTTGACGGTGACCAGATGGCGGTACACGTTCCGCTTTCTATCGAAGCACAAATCGAAGCGCGCGTTTTGATGATGTCAACGAACAACATCCTTTCGCCAGCAAACGGCAAGCCGATCATCGTGCCGTCGCAGGATATCATTCTTGGTCTTTATTATATGACCAGCATGCGTCAGGGCGATGTGGGTGAAGGCAAATCTTACGCCGATATGGACGAAATTCAATTTGCGCTCGACGACGGTATCATCACACTGCAAACCAAAATCAACGCCCGCATTAAGGGTGTTGACGACAATGGCGACTTGGTTGATATGCGTGTTGAGACAACACCGGGCCGTATGTTGCTTGGGCGTCATTTGCCGCTCGACAAAAACGTGCCGTTCAGCTTGCTTAACCGCCGCCTGACGAAAAAGGAAGTTTCTGAAGTTATCGACGTTGTTTACCGTCATTGCGGCCAGAAACAGACTGTCCTTTTTGCTGACAGCGTGATGGGTGAAGGCTTCAAGCGTGCTTGTGATGCGGGTATTTCGTTTGGTAAAAACGATATGATTATCCCGGATGCTAAAGAAACACTGGTATCAAGCACCAAAGAAACTGTGAAAGAATTTGAAGAGCAGTATCAGGACGGTTTAATCACCCAGGGTGAGAAGTACAACAAAGTAGTTGATGCCTGGGCGCAATGCGGTGACAAAGTTGCGGAAGCAATGATGAAAGGCATGGAGCAAACCACTATCGACGAGAATGGTCGTGAAAGTGATGTGAACTCAGTGTTCATGATGGCCCATTCCGGCGCTCGTGGTTCTGCCGCGCAGATGAAACAGCTTGCTGGTATGCGTGGTTTGATGGCGAAGCCTTCTGGCGAAATCATTGAAACACCGATCATCTCCAACTTTAAAGAGGGCCTTTCGGTTCTTGAATATTTCAACAGCTCGCACGGTGCGCGTAAAGGCTTGGCCGATACCGCTCTGAAAACTGCGAACTCTGGATATTTGACACGTCGTCTTGTAGACGTTTCACAAGACTGCGTGATCGTTGAAGAAGATTGCGGCACAGAAGACGGTATCACCATCACCGAAGTTTCTGACGGCGGCGATGTTCTTGTGCCTCTTAGCGAGCGTATCCTTGGTCGCTGTTTGTCTCTCGACGTGAAGCACCCGGTTTCTGGTGAATTGATATTCCCGGCGGGCGAGCTTCTTGACGAAGTGAAGTCTGACGCTATTGAGACCGCAGGTATCGGCGAAGTGAAAATTCGCTCGGTTCTGACATGTGCCACCAAAGGCGGCGCTTGTGGCAAATGTTATGGCCGTGATCTCGCACGCGGTACACCTGTGAATATGGGTGAAGCTGTTGGCGTTATCGCTGCGCAGTCGATTGGTGAGCCTGGTACTCAGCTTACCATGCGTACATTCCACATCGGTGGTGCCGCGACAGTGAACGCAGAATCTGCGATCGAAAGCTCTGCCGACGGTAAGGTACGTATTGATAATCGCAATGTTATTGAAGATAGCAAAGGCCGTAAAATCGTTATGAGCCGCAACATGGAAGTTGTGGTGATGGACAGCGAAGGCAACGACCGCGCCAAGCACCGCCTTGCCTACGGTACGCATCTCTTCAAAGATGAAGGCGATCAGGTAGTAAAAGGTGAGAAACTCGCTGAGTGGGACCCTTACACTATTCCGATCATCACTGAGCAAACCGGTATTGTGAAGCTGGTCGACCTTGTTGAAGGCGTTTCTGTTAAAGAAATGGTTGATGAAGGCACTGGTATTGCGTCGAAAGTGGTAACCGACTGGCGTTCAGCGCCAAAAGGTGCTGACCTTCGTCCGCGCATCACGCTTCGTAACGAGAAAGATGAAGTTGTTGAGCTGGCTAACGGTACTGAAGCACGGTACTTCCTGTCAGTGGACGCTATTCTTTCTGTGGAAGATGGCCGCTCAGTTCATGCTGGCGATGTGATTGCTCGTATTCCTCGCGAAGCTGCGAAAACCAAAGATATCACCGGTGGTCTGCCGCGCGTTGCCGAGCTTTTCGAGGCCCGCCGTCCAAAAGACTGTGCGGTTATCGCTGATATCGACGGCTTGGTTGAATTTGGCCGGGACTATAAAAACAAGCGCCGCATCACTATTCGTCCTCGCGACGAAGCGGACGGTGAGCCGTTTGAGTATTTGGTGCCAAAAGGCAAACACATCACCATTCAAGAAGGCGAATTTATCCAGAAGGGCGAATATCTGGTAGACGGTAACCCGGCTCCGCATGATATCCTTCAGGTTCTGGGTGTTGAGGCACTGGCCAACTATCTGGTGAAAGAAGTGCAGGACGTTTACCGTCTGCAGGGTGTGAAGATCAACGATAAGCATATCGAAGTGATCGTGCGCCAAATGCTGCAGAAGGTTGAGATTACGGCGAGTGGTGACAGCACCTATTTGCCAGCAGAGCAGGTTGACCGCGAAGAGTTTGAAATTAACAATGCCAAACTCGAAGGAGAAGGCCGTTTGCCAGCCAAAGGCTTCCCAATTCTTCTTGGTATCACAAAAGCCAGCCTGCAAACGCGTAGCTTTATCTCAGCCGCGTCGTTCCAAGAAACAACACGCGTTCTCACAGAAGCCTCTGTAGCCGGTAAAAAAGACCGCCTGATTGGCCTCAAGGAAAACGTAATTGTTGGCCGCTTGATCCCGGCTGGTACTGGTTCTGTTATGAACCAGCTTCGCCACGAAGCTTTGCGCCGTGATGCAATTGCCGCAGAAGAAAAGGCGAAATCACCAGACGCAATGGCTCAGGCAGAAGCAGAATTCGCTGCTGCAACTGCTGCCGAAGCGCAGGACGCTGCTGAAGCGTAAGCTGCTGAAAATTATCCAAGGAAAAAGGCTCACATTTGTGGGCCTTTTTTTGTTATAAGCGCAACAGGGGATCAGCGGCCAGCCTAGGGGGCATTGTTGTTTAGGGCATTTGTTGCACACCGAAATCTTGCGCCGATAGCTCTGCTCGGCATGCTTCTTGTCGCCTGTCTCGCAAGACTTTTCTTTTTGCTGGAGCCCGAGTTTTGGATTGATGAGATCATTTCCATTGCCGTTGCTCAGGAAGGCCCGCTTTACTGTGTTCCAGCAACCTTGCGGTTTTCAGCGCATCCGCCATCCTACTATTGTCAGTTAAGCCTTTGGACCCTTGTAAGTGACAGCAGTCGCTGGATTGCAGCCAACGGCGTATTTTGGAATTTTGCTGCGCTCGGCGCGGCCTATATGGTGTTTCGGCGTAATCATTCGTTGAAGGTTGCGTTGGCCTCATGCCTTATTTTGGCATTGTTGCCTCAGTTTTTATATTATGCCGCCAATGTTCGCATGTATTCGTTTCTTATAACCATGTCGCTGTTGGTTTGGTTGCAAACAGACAAGGTTTTTGACGCTTCTGACGAGCAACATCAGCAGGGCGCTTTGCGTAAAACTCTCATGTGGCGAGGGCTCTTTCAACTGCTATTGGGGTATGCGCATGCGGTTGGGCCGCTCTACGCATTTGTCGGTGCATTTTATGCACTGCTTCGCGCCAAAACCCATACAGATGCAGCGACCCGAAAAACATGGTTCATTTTTGAACTGGCAACTGGCTTGTTGCTGTTGCCGGTTGTTGTCAACGGCAGCTTTCGGGAAACCCAGCATGCTACCAGCACATCAGTTCAAGATTGGGCTGTGCTTTTGTGGAACAATATATTCGCTGACACCTTAAATATACCAGGCATGGGTGCAATTGTGGTCACTGGGCTGTTGCTGGGGGTTATATATCATGCGCTACGGCGCGATACCGGAAGCAAAACCATTTTTTGGGCGCTTCTTGTCTTTCCAATAGCCTTATTTGTCACTGTTTCACTGGCGTTTAAACCAATAATGAGCGACCGAGGTCTTGCTGTAATATTGCCTGCTTTTTCCCTGTTGCTGGCAGTGGCCCTTTCGAAAGTGGTGCGCACAGCAGCGCTGAAGGCTGGGCTGTTTTTAGCTATTTTTGCGCTGCTCGCATGGCAAAGCTATGATTTCATGGCCGGTTACAGCAAACCCAATGATTATAAGGGCGTTGCGGCCAAGCTTGAGGCTTCGCTTGTAGCTGGCGATCAGGTGTTTATTTATCAAGGCGCCACTGCATGGGGTACGCTCAGGCGGCTGAAAGGCGACAGGTGGGGCTCGGCGCTGGCAATTCAGGCGCCGCCAAATACGCGCTGGCAACAATTAGAAGCACAATTAGGTAGCGACGTTTGCGCTTTGTTGAAAATATGCGCTGTGCAGCATTCCCTGAACCATAAAGGGGCCGAAATTGTTTTCTTCCACAGCGAAATGGTCCTGAATGCCGGTGCCAGCAGAGTATGGCTTTTGCATAATGGCGCACAAACAATTGAAAGCCAGATAGACGCGCTTAAACGCGGCGGCTATGTTTGGCAGCATGATAGTAATTTTTCCGGCGAGATCTTGAAGCTTTTTATAAAAGAGGCACCCCGTGGCAACAGCTAAACCTGATATTTCTTTCATTCTGCCGATCTACAACGAACAAGACAGCATCGCCGAACTGGCGGGCGAAATTCTGGCTGTGACAGCAGAAAACGACCTGCGCGCCGAGCTTCTGTTCATTGATGACGGCAGTACGGACGGCAGTGCCGACGCGGTTAAGCAACTGATGAAGAAGCATCCGGAAGTGGGCTTCATTGAATTTCGTCGCAACTTTGGTAAAGCGGCCGCGCTGAGTGCGGGCTTTGAAGAGGCAACTGCCGACACAATAGTAACCATGGACGGTGACTTGCAGGATAACCCGCACGAGCTACCAAAAATGCTGGACGCACTGAAAAACGCTGACTGCGTAAGCGGCTGGAAGATTAACCGCCAGGACCCTATCGATAAGACCCTGCCTTCACGCATTTTCAATGCTGTGGTGGGGCGGCTTAGCGGAATCAAGATGAATGACTTCAATTGTGGTTATAAGGCCTACCGCCGGCAAGCAGTGCAGGCGCTGGACCTTTACGGTGAAATGCACCGTTTTATTCCCGTGTTGTTGCACTGGCAGGGGTTCCGTGTGGCGGAAGTTGCCATCGAACATAGGGCGCGTAAATTCGGCCATTCAAAATATGGCTTCTCGCGCATCCTCAAAGGCTTTTTTGATTTGCTCACTGTGATTCTCACAACACGCTTTAGAACCCGGCCCCTGCATATTTTTGGTTCCATCGGGCTATTGATGTCGCTTGTCGGCGTGGGGCTGCTCGTATACTTGAGTGTACTGTGGTTTATGGGCTTGGGGCCAATTGGGAACAGGCCGCTTTTGTTTCTCGGCATGTTGATGCTGTTGTTGGGTGTTAACAGCGTTGGCATTGGCTTGGTGGCGGAATTTGTGCAAAACGCCACGGCGCACAATAAGCCTTCTTATTTTGTCCGGGCCTTTCAAAAACCCAAAAGCAGAAAATAAGCGGGCAGGGTCGACCTTATGAAAAGCCTTTATATATTCTTTGTACGCCTGCTTCGCGTGCCGTTAAAGGTGCTGGGGTTGCTGGCGCTTATGCAGCAGTGGGGACAGACATCACGCTTCTTTCGCTGGTTCCGCAGCCTCTTCGCAATTTACGATATTGACGACCTGGTCAAGCTGGACCTGCCCTGGTGGACACTGGCGGCCACTGACTATGTGGACGGTTTTTTGGCCAATAAGCCAACTGCGCGAGTTTTCGAATATGGCAGCGGCGCAAGTAGTTTTTGGCTGTTAAAGCGGGGTGCGAATGTGACATCCGTTGAACATGATGAAAACTGGTTTGAAGAAGTTGCCGGGCGAGCGGCCGACCATGCAAACATTGAAATAAACCATATCGCAC
>Ga0316204_10009648_pt1 | contig 12792 bp, 11 predicted proteins | sample 6monrhotite_MG_2_FD_205661 | JGI IMG/M metagenome (GOLD analysis project Ga0316204, IMG submission 205661) | Microbial mat bacterial communities from mineral coupon in-situ incubated in ocean water Damariscotta River, Maine, United States -... | ecosystem: Environmental > Aquatic > Marine >...
CGCATCCAGACGCACCCGCTTATCTTTGCAGGTGCACTTTCAATAGCTCACGACATGTTTCGGCCTGCGCGCCTTCTCCGTTCAGCTTAGATTGCATACATGGTAGCGTCTCGGCCACAGCACGCTACCCACTCAAAACCCACGGGCTATATATTCCTTGGATTTCCAGATACTTCCTTGTTCACCAGGCAAAAGAAGTCAATCATCCGCCGTATCCATTTTTTCTACCGGCTTACTCACCACGTAGAGCCATATGAAACCCGCCACACCTGCCAACAGGGAAGCGCCAAGAATACCTGTTTTGGCCATCAGCAACAGATCCTCACGTCCCTCAAAACCGAGTTCGGCAACAAAGATGGACATAGTGAAACCGATCCCTGCCAACAGAGATACACCAGCGATCTGGGTGAAACGGGTATCCTTTGGCAGTTCTGCCACCCCCATCTTCAGCAACAACCAGCAGGCACCGGTGATGCCCAGAAACTTACCCAGCACCAGGCCAAGCGACACACCCAGCAATACAGGGTGCGTCAAGGTCTCTCCAAGCACGGAGAAATCCAGAAAAATGCCCGCATTAGCCAAGGCAAAGATCGGAATCACCAGATAAGCAACGGGTGTATGCCAAACGTGCTCCAGTCGCTGCAACGGAGCCTCAACACTGTGCACACCGTTTTCCAGCGTCTGCACCACAGCGCGTAGCCTGTCGTTAGTCATGATGCTCTTTCCCGGCTCATGGCTGTCATCAAAACGCTGCATCAGATCCCTGACATGCTCACTAAAACGATCCGGGTTGTACTTGGGAACGGCGGGCACGGACAATGCGCCCAAAATTCCAGCCAACGTAGCATGTACGCCAGATTGCAGTAGCGCATACCATAGGAATACGGCGACGATGAAATAGGGCATAGTCTTGCGAATACCCAACATATTGAATAGCAGGAGCAAGGCAAACATTCCACCGGCTACTGCCAAGGGTCCGAGTGCAATCGTATCCGTATAGAAGATAGCGATAACCATCACCGCGCCCAGATCATCAACGATCGCAAGTGCCACCAGAAAGGTAATCAAGGCCTTGGGCACCCGACCCGCCAATAATGCCAAGGCGCCAACTGCAAAGGCAATGTCGGTGGCCATGGGAATACCCCAGCCGAGAGAAGCATCACCCTGCGGATTGAATGCAAAATAAATCAGTGCCGGCACCACCATACCACCGATCGCCGCCGCAATAGGCAGTACAGCATTGCGAGGGTTCGCCAGTTCACCCACCAGGATTTCCCGTTTCAACTCCAGGCCGACAACAAAAAAGAACAACGCCATCAGACCATCGTTGATCCAGTGGTGTAGGGACATGCCCAGGGTCCAGTTGCCGAACCCCAGACTGACAAAGGTATGGATCAGATGCTCATAGGCCGAGGCAAGTGGGCCATTGGCAAGCACCAGCGCAAGTACTGCAGTACCCATCAGCAACAGGCCGCTGGTTGTCTCACGGTGAATGAATTCCTCAAAGGGCGTGAGGATCATGTCGAAGCTCTTTTCCCAAGGGGCGTGAAAAACGCCCTTATCTGCCGTACTTTCTGTATTTTTATCTTTCTTATTCATGTTTCTTCCTAATAGTTTTCATTCCACGCTGCATCAGTGATTGTGGCTGCTGAAGCACTAGCGCATCACCACCACACGCGCCGCATCCAGGCGCACCCGCGTATCTTTCAGGTGTACTTCCAATAACTCACGGCGCGTTTCCACCTGCTCGATCTCATCTTCGCGCACATTCGGATTAATCTCGGCCAGAGCCAGCAGGCGTGTCTGCTCGCGATCAAGCTCAGATTGCATACGCACCAGAGACTCAGTAACCGAAGCCTCACTGCCACTTTCGGCCATCTGGTCACCCAGTTTAAACAGCAATTTAAGTTTATCAGACTGCGACTTAATCACGGTCTCGGCCAATTTCTTGTTCTGCGTCAGACACAGACCTTTGAGTTTTTCATGCGGAATGCTCTCGGCATGGTTTGCTCCCTTAACATCGAGCAATAGGCGTAAACAGGTGGGAGGTAGATAGCGCTCAGCTTCCAGAGTCGCCGGTGCAGCACATTCTGTGACATACAGCAGTTCAAGAAACAAAGTGCCTGTCTTGTAACCCTCAAGACTACAGACCGTTACCGCAGAGGAGCCCAGTTCGGCACTGGTCAATAACTCCATGGCACCGCGCACCATGGGGTGCTCCCAGGTCATGAACTCACGATCTTCATGCACCAGCGCATCATCACGTTGCCAGGTAACGGTCACACCATCATACGGCAGACCAGGGAAGTGATCGTGACGCATGTGTGAGCCGGGGCGCACGACCTCTGACTGGCCTCGGCCGCCATGGTGGTGCACGCCATAGGCGTCCCAGAAACGTGTCATGTAGCTTTTGATTTCAGAGTCATCGGCAGAGGATCGAATCTGCCTGACCAACTCCGCCGAAACCTCAGGGCGGTGTGAATGCAGTTCAAGCAGACGATCTCTACCCTGCTCTAACGACTGGTTAATCTGCGACGTCAGTGCGTTGCCATCTTTTACCAGGGTATTCATCCCGGCTGGCTTGTGCAGGGTTTGCTGCAAGCGCTCGCCCAGCTGTGCATACACGGCACTGGCCGCGGGACAGATAGCCGTGAAGGCATTCAGGCCATTGTCATACCAGTTGAACAAAACCTCACTTGCCGCGCCTTGCATATAAGGTACATGGATTTGAATGGTGTGCTTCTGGCCGATACGGTCGAGACGACCAATCCGCTGCTCAAGCAGATCTGGAACCAGCGGCAAATCAAATAAGATCAGGTGATGAGCGAACTGGAAGTTACGCCCTTCTGAGCCAATCTCGGAACAAATTAGTGCCTGTGAGCCTTCTTCCGTATCGGCAAAGAACACCGCGGCACGATCGCGCTCGACGATCTCCATACCTTCATGGAACAAGGCGACATGAATCGCCTCTTTTTCCAGCAGGTGCTCCTTGAGTTTGATAACCGTCTTGGCGTGCGCACAAATCACCAGGACCTTTTCCGGTGACAGCTCACGCAGCTTATCGACCAACCAGTCGACGCGCGGATCAACCCGTGACCACTTACGTGGGTAATTGGTTTCTGGCGTAATATCAGCGATATTTTTCTTATAATCATCAGGCAATGGCAAGGGGTAACCATAGGCTTCACGCCCCGGAAAACCCTTGATGGCCTGACGCGTATTACGCAGCAATACACGGCCAGTACCGTGGCGGTCGACCAGGCGATTAATCACCTCTTCTCGATTGCTGATATCCATATCACCAACCAGAGAAGCCAGCTGCCTCTGATCATCGGCCGACAGGTCTTCATCTTCGACAACCCGCACGGCGAGCTCAGCTACCGGCTCATAACTTTTTTCTTCGGTGATAAATTCCTGGAAATTATGGAAACGCTGTGGATCAAGCAGACGCAAACGGGCAAAGTGACCCGCTCGGCCCAGCTGCTCCGGTGTCGCGGTCAAGAGCAAGACACCCGGTGTCATACCAGCCAGGGCCTCAACCAATTCATACTCCAGACTGGCCGCCTCTTCTGACCATTCCAGATGGTGGGCCTCATCCACCACCAGTAAATCCCAATCGCCACCGAGTGCAGCACGTGCGACTTCCGGTGAGCTGGTCAAAAATTCCAGACTACAGAGCACACGCTGTTCACCGTGGAAGGGATTTTTATCATCGCTGTTTACAAAACGGTCGGTATCGTAGATTGAAAAGTGCAGATTAAAACGGCGCAGCATTTCCACCAGCCACTGGTAGAGCAAGGCTTCAGGCACCACAATCAGTACACGCTTTACCCGATCAGATAGCATCAGACGGTGCATGATCAAACCAGCTTCAATGGTCTTACCCAGACCTACCTCATCTGCCAGCAACACCCGTGGCGCCTGACGAGAGGCAACTTCAGAGGCAATAAACAGCTGGTGAGGGATCAGGTCTACACGCGGTCCACTCAAGCCAAATACCGGCGAACGCCAGTTGGCCGCACTCTTCAACCAGGTTTCGTAACGCAGGCTAAACCACACATCGCTATCAATACGGCGAGACAGTAATTTGTCTTGCGGACGATTCAGACGCAGACGATCGTTCAGTTCTTGCTCGGGCAAGATCACAGTCTCACCCATCGCGTCTTCGCACTGATAGGTCAGCAGACCATCTTCTTCGTCAACGTCAATCACCAGCAGCATCTGGCCGTTTTGATCTTCGATAGTTTCTTCCGCTGAGAAATAAACACGGCTCAGTGGCGCACTGCGCAAGGCATAGGTGCGCGATTCACCACTGGCGGCAAAACTGACCTGTACCGTGCGTTCATCAATCTCAATTATCGAACCCAGGCCAATATCAGGCTCGGCTTCACTCATCCAACGCTGTCCAGGGATATACAAAATACGGCAACCTATGTTCTTTAAAAATTTTCGAGGCGCGCATTGTACCGGCTCATGGCGATTGATGCCTGCCCCAGCTTTGTCCATAATCGCCGCCCATTTCGTAAAACTTAGGTAGTACCTCCATGTGGTTTCGTAATCTCCAGCTATATCGTCTTTCTGCAAACTTTGACCTGGATGCAGAAGCCTTGCACGAAGCCATGCTGGAAAAGGCTTTCAAGCCCTGCGGAGGTCTCGACACACACAGCATGGGCTGGACATCCCCACTCGGAAAACACAGTGAACAGCTAAGCCATGCTACCAACGGGCGCCTCATGGTCTGTCTACGACGTGAAGACCGCATCATCCCTGCTGCCGTTGTACGTGAAGCCCTGGATGAAAAAGTTGAGCAGATCGAAGCACAGGAAGCCCGTCCAGTGGGCAGCAAGGAAAAAACACGTCTCAAGGACGAAATCGTCATCGATTTACTGCCACGCGCCTTCAGCAAATCAAATCGCTTGTTTGCCTATATAGACCCAAAGGAGAAATGGGTAATCGTTGACAGTGGCAATGCCAAAAAGGCCGAAGAATTATTCAGTGTCATGCGCGATACCCTGGGTTCTTTCAAGGTTAAGCCGCTGGCGGTCACTCAGGCACCCGCCTCGGTAATGACCTACTGGCTAGAAGAAAGTGCACCTGAAGATTTTGTTATTGCCGACGAATGTGAGCTAAAAGAACCGGTTGAAAATGGCGGCATCATCCGCGCCCGCAAACTTGACCTGATCAGTGATGAAGTGCGCACCCATCTTGATGCAGGAAAACAGGTCACCAAACTCGCCGTCGAGTGGAACGAACGAATCAGCTGCATCCTGTGTGATGACCTTTCGATCAAACGTCTGCGCTTCATGGATCTGGTGATGGAAGAAGCGGGTGATGTTGATGCCGACAGTGCTGCAGCACGTTTTGATGCCGACTTTGCCCTGATGTCAATGGAACTGGCGCGCTTCCTACCACGCTATGTTGAGATTTATGGTGGTTTTGACGAAGATTAGGCATACCTCTATGGCTGCACAAAAAATGCGATTGTTTGTTTACCACCAAGGGAAGAACACAGCCTCTCCTCTTGAAAACCCCAAATTTCAAGGAAAATAACCATACTCGTATGCGTATCTTCGTTCTCAATACCGGCCGCTGCGGCTCAACCACCTGGATCAAGGCCTGCCAGCACGTTAATAATTACAGCGCTGCGCACGAATCCCGCGTTCAGCACATTGGTGATGAGCGTCTAGCGTATGCCGACAATCACATCGAGGCAGACAATCGTCTGTCATGGTACCTGGGCAGGCTCGATGAACTATTTGGCAACGATGCTTTCTATGTCCATCTCAGTCGCAAACTTGAAGACACCGTGCAAAGTTTCGCCAAACGAACTGACTTTGGCATTATGCAGGCCTACCGCGAAGGCATTTTAATCGATGCTGACCCAGCATTTACGGCAGAAGCGCTGGCACAGGATTATGTGCAAACTGTTGAAAGTAACATTGCCCTTTTTTTAAAAGACAAAGAAAACACCCTTGAGGCAAGGCTCGAAACTGGCAAACAGGATTTTACGCGATTCTGGGGGAAAATCGCTGCCAGTGGTGATTTAGATAAAGCCCTGGCTGAATTTGATGTGTTGCACAACCACTCCTGACTCACGACTGGCACATAATATAATGCGTGATGGCTTAAACCACTAAATCAATCTGCTGCACAGTGCCAACACCGCCCTCTTCTTCCAGGAAAACCCCACTGGTACGCACCTGACCAAGCTGTTCATTCTCTGCGTTCTTCAACTCAAAGGCCGTATCGACATTGCCAAGATAAATGGCACCGACACCCTGAGCACCCAGGCCGATCAACTGCTTTTGTCCATCGCTGTCCTGTGACCAGATACGCAAGCGGTCGTACACTGCATCATTTTCGTCAATCCAGTTATTTTTATCTTTATCGTACTCAGCCAGCTCGGCAAAACCATCACCACTGGACGGACCAAATAATTCACTGCCGTCATTAATCTTGCCATCGGCATTTTTATCCAGCGCCAGAAAACCACTGCCACTCTCCACAAAGGCAATCTGATCTTCATGACCATCAAGGTCGAGGTCAAATTTAAAATCACGCTGCGTAAGCTCAGCGGCATTTCCTTCAAAATTCAGGACAAGTGGGTCTTTTAGCGCATCGCCGGCCCGGATACTGACGTTAGTTTCAGTATAAAACTCACGACTCATATTCAATTCAACATCGAATGAGATTTCACGACCGTCTTCGGTACGCGCCACACCCTCGGCCTTAAAGTGTGTTTGCTCCGACTCAAAATGCGATTCGTGATAGTCATAACGCAGGCCAAAGCCTGCTGAAGGCTCCGCACCTTCAGCCTGTCCATTTTGAGACTGTTGGCCTTTTTCCGAATCGCCCATTACTTCAGCAGGATCCAGCAACTTGATTTTACGACCCGTGAGTTGCTCAACCAGCAGCTTGACCAAAGAGACCTCAAAGCGCGATTGAGCATCCATGTCATGCTCAAGCTCATCAGCACTTATTTCCGATGACCTGATCTGTAGGGATTGCGCCTGACTGGATAAACTGACGGATGAAGCAGACAGACTAAAAGCCAGCCCTTCAGCTCGACGCCCCAGCGCACGTCCCTGACCGTTTTCTTCTACTGTGGGGGATGCTCCGCCACGCCAGAATTCAAGGCGCTCAGAACTTTCTGTAACTTCTGTTTTTTGATGCTGCGCCGAAAAAAACACAGCCGAATCGGCAATCTTCATGCTGATACTCCTGTTCCCCTTTGTGGGGCCCTTGCGTACCTATTGGGTTATGTAGGTTTACGACAGTTTCAAATAAAACCAAAGAAAATTTTCACTATTCGTGAAAGTCCTTCCCTATAGGGCATAGACTTCCTGAAAAAATCGTTTATATCCTAGTTGGCGATTGATTACGAAGAGGGATTAATCTCCCACTTCAACATGCTTTTCCAGGCGTAATATTGAGCAACCGCGCTCCGTTTCAACAAAGTCGTGTATCAGCATTGAGAAATCATGCAGCCACTGAGCCACCAGTTCACGTTCCTGGTCTCGCCCGGCATCATCCAGATAAACCTCACAAACATCGGCAAATTTATCCATCAATACCGGCAGGGCGGGATAACGAGAATGTATTTGAATAAACCCAGGCGGACCGTCAATCACCAACATATCAATCTGGTCCGCAGACAGGTCTTCCACGCTATACCACTGAAATTCTCGCTCACCGAGAAATATATCAATCAAGGGGGCATTCAACACCGTTGCGGTTTCACTCAAACCATAGTGTGCCAGGGCATCACGTGTTGCTTGCGCGTATTCAGCACCATTTTCCAAACTGTAAACATGCCCCTGGCCATTCATCTGGCAGCATCGTGCCAACATCAGGGTTGTTAAACCACTACTGCACTCAACAACCACTTCCGGCTTTTCCTGTAAAGCATGATCAACGATCAGTTCCAGGAAGTCGGCAGCCGCAGACCAGTCCTTTGTGTATGGCAGGCCCTGATTTAAGTTCAGACGATCACATAAAGACTGATAAGACTTAGGATAAGAAAAGTCCATATTATTTCCCGTATATTTTCACGGCAGTAATTTTATTAATGACATACCCTGAAGCCAACATGCCAAAGCTTGCCGTTACCGACATACAAGCACCAAAGCCCGCACAATTTAATGAGCTATCTGCTTGCACTTCACATTCACTTTGAGACAGGCGCGGAGGCTCACCAGACCAGACACAAGGCACGTGGAAGCGACGTTTTACATTGTCTGAAAAACCGTGTTTTTTTCTCAGTTGTCGACGCGTCGTTGCCATCAATGCATCCTGCTCTGTCGCACGAAGATCGGATATCTGTACACGCGTTACATCCACTCGACCACCAGCCCCTCCTACCGTAAGAATAGACTGTTTTCGACGACGACAATGTGCGATCAATGCCGCTTTTATACGAAAAGTGTCGATGCAATCAATGACCCAGTCAAAGCTCTCTGGAATAAGTTCAGTGACATTATTCGGGTCTAAAAACTCATCCACACACTCAACCACACACTGTGGATTAATTTCAGCAATACGCTCTGCCAGAACCTCGATCTTAGATCGCCCCAAAGTAGAGGCAAGCGCTGGTAGCTGCCGGTTGATATTAGATTCGGCCACATGGTCCATATCAATCAGCGTAATCCGGCCCACCGCACTACGCGCCAGGGCTTCAACCACCCAGGAACCTACACCGCCTACGCCAACAACGCAGACATTGGCCTGCTTTAAGGCAAGTAGCCCGGCATCTCCATACAAGCGCGCAATGCCACCAAATCGACGATCAACGGCCATTAAGATTTACTCGATCATTCTTCATGCGCGCAATGATATATTAGGCGGCCGATAAACGAACCTCAAAACACCCCATGAGTCAGCTGGAATTAGACCCCAATCTGCCGCAAATTGATGATTTGCTGTCGATTTTTCTTAACGATGCACCATTGCTTGATGTACGTGCGCCCGTAGAGTTTGCCGAAGGTGCTTTTCCACTGGCAAAAAACCATCCGTTAATCACCGATAATGAACGCCACAATATTGGTATCAAGTACAAGGAAGAAGGCCAGGATGCCGCCATTGCATTGGGGGCACAATTCATGGACGAAACAACACGTGCCGAGCGTGTATCCCACTGGCAGACGTTTGCAGAGCAACACCCTGCAGGCATTCTGTACTGTTTTCGTGGCGGCATGCGCTCCAAAATTTCCCAACAATGGCTATTTGACCAAACAGGTACACGCTATCCACGAGTAAACGGGGGCTATAAGGCACTCAGACGCTTTCTTCTCGATCAACTGGCTGAAAATGCCCAGCTGATGCATCCCGTGATCCTTGGTGGGCGCACGGGCGTGGGTAAGACAGTACTGCTAAACAAACTCACGCCCAGTCTCGACCTTGAAGGCATTGCCTGGCATCGTGGCTCAGCTTTTGGCAAACATGCCACACCACAGCCCACACAGATTAGTTTTGAAAACGCCCTGTCCATCGAACTGCTTAAGCTTGTTCATCAGGGCAATCCATATTTTGTCAGCGAAGATGAGAGCCGGAACATCGGTATTCGACATATGCCGGCAGAATTTTACGAGCCTTTCAGTAAAGCACCTATTGTCGTACTCGAAGCCAGCATAGATGAGCGTATCGCCATTACCGAGCAGGAATACGTGGGTGAAGCACTTGCAGAATTTCAGGCACTGTATGGCGACGAGAAAGGATATGATGAATGGGAAAAGTCGATTCACGACAACCTTGATCGTATCCAAAAACGACTGGGGGGCGAACGTTACCGTGAGCAAAAAACACTGCTGGAAAGCGCCACACAGGAACACCGAAAACACGGAAAAAGTCATCTCTATCAAGACTGGATTCGGGTTTTATTAGTCGACTACTATGACTCAATGTATGGCTATCAACTTGAAAAAAAGAAGGATCGCATTGTCTTTAGCGGAAATGCCACCGCCGCTCGTGAATATCTAGCGACAGAGCATCAAATCGTGCAAAAAGATTAAGGTAGAGATACCCCTCCTTAAACTGGATATTTCAGATCACAAGCCACCCTACTTCAGAATAAACCACAGGCTCCAAGCATGCTAAAAAAAATAATCGGCATTTACCTGCTGACCGTACTCTTAAGTACGGCCGCAATTGCTGACTCACGACAGGTATTTGAACAACATGAATCTGCAGTCATGCAGATTCGGGTTATCAATCTGGAAACAGGAAAGAAAACCAGCATCGGTTCTGGCTTTATCGTTCATCAAGGCAGGCACCTGGCGAGTAATTTTCATGTCGTCAGCGACTATGTCGATGAGCCTGATCGATTTCGTTTGGAGTACATCAATAACCAGGGTGGGCGCGGCGACCTGAAACTCATCGATATCGATGTCGTGCATGATCTGGCCCTGCTCAGCACCACGGAACACCTTGGCCAGGCCATTCAAATAGCCCCCACACCCGCAAAAGGCGAGACTATTTACGCCATGGGTAACCCACATGATCTTGGCCTGACCATTGCTGTTGGTACTAATGGCGGCGTTCTTAATCAAACTGATGACAGTCGCATTCTTTTTTCAGGCAGTCTGAATCCCGGGATGAGTGGAGGCCCCACCTTTGACGAACAGGGCCAGCTTGTTGGTATTAATGTGGCAACAGCACGTAACGATATCAGTTTTATCGTGCCTGCCAACTATCTTGAACAGTTGATCGAAAATGCCAAGGCTCGCAACTTCTCTGAACTGGACAATTTTAAAAAGGCTATTGGTTTACAGCTTGCCAATAAGCAAAAAGACTACCTGCGTGGCATTACCCAGGCCGGATGGGCTGATACTCAAATCAAGTCATTTCGCTTACCAAGTGCGATATCCCCTACTATCCGCTGCTGGGATGACAGCCCCAAATTGCTTTCAGAACAGCGCTACAAACGCTTTAGCATCCGCTGTAAAAATGAAAACAGCATTTATCTGAACAGCCGAATTGATGTAGGAAAGATTGTTTTCGAATACCTTTGGCTAGAATCGGATCAGTTAAATCCCGTCACCTTTAGTCGACTCTACCAGCGTCTCAACAGCAGCCAGATCACCAGCCGTGCAAAAAAGCAGGATGTCAGTCTATTTAACTGCAACACTCACTTTGTCAATATCGCAGGAAAACCTTTTAAGACGACACTTTGCCGCCGTGATTATGTTGAACACCCGGAGCTAAGTGATTTAATCTTTACTGCCGCCATGGTTGGCCAGGGAAAACGTGGTTTTATATTCAACTTTGACCTGATTGGCACACACCACGAAAGTGCCATTGGATTACTTAAACGCCTACTCGAGGAAATGAAATGGCAGCCTTAATCTTCGAATTGGCGCAGAAAGGGCTGCATCAATATCACAACATTGATAAACCAATAGTGCGTATTGGGCGTGCCTTTGATAACGACATCATTCTTTCCGACATAACCGTTTCACCACACCATGCCTTGATCGAACAATCAGCTAATGGACTAACTACATTACGAAATCTTTCGCATGAGAATCCTCTGCGTGTCGATGGCAACCTTATCGAAAACGCCATTGAGATTGAAAACTTTCCTTCACACCTGGACATTGGTCGCCTGCAAGCTCGCCTAATGCCAATTGATACAGAAGTAGCAACTACACGACACGCCGGCTGCCAGTCTTTCACACGCTGCCTTATCCAGAACCCGCTATCCGCAACACTGCTGTACCTAAGTGTGCTCGCTACCAGTGTGCTGGTTTTTCTCAGCGGGCTTCTTGTGCCCATAAAGTGGCCAGAATTATTGCTCGAAACAGGTGCCGTAGCCATTGGCATCATTATTCTGGCGATGGCAATTACCGGCATTACCCGTGTAGCTGGGCATCGCTGGGAATTATCGCCCGCAATTGCCATTGTCAGTTTGATTTTTCTATTATCGGAAATCATAGGAGTTACATCGCACATAATCAGTTATGTGTTGAGTAACCCATTAATCAGCGATATCACAGATATTATTCTGATAGTTTTTCTCACCCCCTTAATGCTCTGGTTATTTTTAACCCGCATCTCTCACATCAATAAACTTCCAGCCAATATCATTGCGTTAGTTATGATCGTACCTCTGGCTTACAGCATGTATTCCACACATGCCAAAACACTCGGTTTTAACCATTCATTCTCTGCCCACGCAAATTACGACAATAACTTACTGCCCTGGGATTATCGTTTTAAACCTACCCTTTCGATTGATCGTTTTATTAGCGAAAGTCAACTAATTAAGGCGGGAAAGGTCATAAAGCCATGAGTGATAAATTAGAAAATGCCGCCAGCCCAGGCCTATTCCGTGTTTTTTCCTCGATGTTCTACGATTTATGGCTAGTGCTCGCCATCTGCATGCTGGGCGTCACCATCGACGCCTTTATATGGGATTTACCACCCGACGAGAGAATCCAAGGTAGTCATTTTCTGTTGCAGGCCTATCTGCTGATTGCACCAATGTTTTTCTTCACCTGGTTCTGGACGCATGGCGGACAAAGTCTCGGCATGCGCTCATGGCGAATACGCGTCGTAACCCTTGAGGGTAATACCATCAGCTGGCAGCAAGCCATTATTCGATATCTGGCAGCCTTTCTTTCTGCGGCTTCATTGGGGCTGGGTTTTCTATGGATATGGATTGATAACGATAATCGCAGTTGGCATGACAGACTTTCAAATACACGTCTAGTCGTCACTGAAAAACCCAAAAAGTAAAAGACTACTACCTCCGGGCAGGTGGAGCTCCTTACTGGAAAAGCTCAAATGCAAGAGTCA